>Ga0315315_10001473_pt1 | contig 21590 bp, 22 predicted proteins | sample M140m3416metaG_FD_203699 | JGI IMG/M metagenome (GOLD analysis project Ga0315315, IMG submission 203699) | Ammonia-oxidizing marine archaeal communities from Monterey Bay, California, United States - M1 40m 3416 | ecosystem: Environmental > Aquatic > Marine > Intertidal zone | place: USA...
TACTTTTCCTTTATCTCTTATTTTATGAACCCAGCCAGATAAAATAACTCTAGATTTAATATCTTTTTTTCTTAACTCTCCACAATTATGTGTTCTTAACATCATTAATGATTTTTAACAAAATTAATAGAATTATAAAGAATGCATGAATTTTTTTTATAATCTTACATCGCTAATGAACATATTAAAAAACAATCACGAATATTTTATGAAAATGGCTCTTAAAGAAGCTGAATCTGCTTACGAGGAAGAAGAAATTCCAATTGGAGCTGTGGTAGTTCATAACAACAAAGTCATTAGCAAAGGTCATAATCAATCCCAAAGATTAAATGATGCAACAGCACATGCAGAAATGATAGCAATAACATCTGCTCAAAACAAATTAGGTAGTAAATATTTAAATGAATGTGAGCTTTATGTGACACTAGAGCCATGTATGATGTGTAGCGGAGCTATCCATCTATCTAAAATTCATAAAGTTATTTATGCTCTTGATGATAAGGAGAAAGGGTATCTAAGAAAGTCTAAGGAGGAGCTAAATAAAAAACTTGTAATTATTTCAAATATTCTTGAATCAGAGTCAAAAAATTTATTAGAATCTTTTTTCTATAAATTAAGAAGCTGAACCTTCAGAATTTAAAGTAAAATTCTTAAATTCATTAATTATTAATTTTAATCAAAACAAAAATAAATATGTCATTTACTTTACCAGATTTACCTTATTCTCATGATTCATTAGAACCTCACATAGATTCTAAAACTATGGAAATTCACCATAAAAGACATCATAACCTTTATATTACTAATCTTAATAATGCTATTGAAAACTCCAGTCTTGAAGGTTTATCAATAGAGGATCTTTGTAAAAATCATTCAGATAACATTGCAGTAAGAAATAATGGTGGTGGTCACTATAATCATTCATTATTTTGGAAAATTTTATCTCCAAATGGAGGTGGAGATCCAACAGGAAAAGTGAGAGAGATGATAGACTCTAGTTTTGAAGACTTTAATAACTTCAAAGAAAAGTTTAAAACTGCAGCAATGACTAGATTTGGATCAGGATGGGCATGGTTATGTCAAGTTGATGATCATCTTGAGATATGTTCATCAGCTAACCAAGATAATCCATTAATGCCCGGTGTGTGTAATGACTCTAGCAACCCTTTGATGGGCATAGATGTTTGGGAACATGCATATTACCTAAACTATCAAAACAAAAGAGTTGAGTATATTGATGCTTTCTTTAATATTTTAAATTGGGAAGAAGTAAATAAGAGATTAAAGTAATTAGATATGGATAATAGAAGAGGATTTTTAAAAAACGCTGCTAAAATTGGAATAGGATCTCAATTTCTTTTTAATACTCCTCTTGAGTTAATAGCAAAAAATAGATCAAAAATATCATCTAACGACAAAATTAATTTTGGTGTAATTGGATGTAAAGGAATGGGTTGGAGTGATATGAGGTCAATATTAAAAAATAGTGAAACTGACTGTATAGCTCTTTGCGATATCGATGATAAAGTTCTTAGCGAAAGATCAGAAAATGTAAAAGAAATAACTGGAAAAAAGCCTAAAATATATAATGATTACAGAAAATTATTAGATAACAAAGACATTGATGCTATTGTTATTGGCACACCTGATCACTGGCATTGTCTTAATCTAGTCGATGCTCTTAGTGCTGGAAAACATATTTATTGTGAGAAGCCTATTTCGAATTCAATTGAGGAATCTGATATAATGTTAAAGGCTTCATTAGAAGCCAAAAAATGTGTTCAGGTAGGACAATGGCAGAGAAGTGGCGGACAATATAAGGAAGCTATGGAGTATTTGTGGTCTGGAAATATAGGAAAGGTAAGGTTAGTAAAAGTTTGGGCCTATATGGGTTGGTATGGATGGGTAGATAATTTTAAAGATACTAAACCTCCAAAAGGAGTTGATTATAAAATGTGGTTAGGTCCAGCTCCCTTAAGAAAGTTTAATAAAAATAGATTCCATGGTAGTTTTAGATGGTACTGGGATTATGCAGGTGGTTTAATGACTGACTGGGGAGTCCATGAAATTGATATAGCATTATGGGGGATGAATGCAAAAAATCCAATATCAATTTCTGCAGCTGGAGGAAAATTTGCTTATCCCAATCAAGATACTGAGACTCCAGATTCACTTCAAACTATTTATGAATATAAAGATTTTACAATTTTATGGGAACATGCAAACGGAATCGATGGAGGAAATTATGGGCTTGATGAGGGCATAGCATTTATTGGAAGTAAAGGAACCATAGTTGTTAATAGAACTGGGTGGGAAGTAATACCAGAAAAAGATCACCGTAATGGTGGAGACTTATTTATTGAAGATGTTCCAAGAACTACTTTTAATTGGGATGAAGTTCGTAAAAAATATGGTAATGCTCTTGATATACATACAGAAAACTTTATAGATAGCATTAAAAAGAATGATCCATCAATTTTAAACTGTGGTATAGAAAGTGGAAGCCAAGTTTCAAAAGTTGCACACATGGGTAATGTTGCCTTTAGAAGTGGTTCAAAAATAAGATGGAATGAAGAGAAAAATAATTTTGATAATTCCGCAGCTAATAATCTAATTACTCCTAAATACAATAACGGTTGGAAAATACCATCTCTATAGTTTATTTTCTACAATTTTTTGTAATTCTATGTTTTCATCTCTTAATCTAGCAGCTTCATAGAAATCTAGTTTATCAGCAGCCTTATTCATTTCAACAGAGTTTTTTTCAATAATTTTTTTAATTTCTTCTACTGACATATTTTTTATTACTGGATCAATCTCAAGATTTGAAACAAATTTATTTATATTCTCCTTTTCTTGAGCAATTGTTGTCTGAGCCAAAATATTTTCTTTTGACTTACTTACAGTTTTAGGTATAATATTATTTTTCTTATTGTAAGCATCTTGTATTTTTCTTCTTCTATTTGTTTCATCTATAGTAGACTTCATTGATTTGGTTACCTTATCAGCATACATTATAACAAATCCATTAACATTCCTAGCAGCCCTACCAACAGTTTGAATTAAAGATTTTTCATTTCTTAAAAAACCTTCTTTATCAGCATCCAATATAATAACTAAAGAAACTTCTGGTAAATCTAATCCTTCCCTTAATAAGTTTACTCCTACTAAAACATCGAAATTACCAAGCCTTAAATCTCTTAAAATATTGACCCTCTCAAGAGAGTCAATTTCAGAATGTATATATCTAGCTTTTATACCATTATTATTCAAATACTTATTTAATTCTTCTGACATTCTTTTTGTCAAAGTTGTAATAAGTATTCTTTCTTGAACCTCTATTCTTTTATGTAATTCATTAATTATATCATCAATTTGATTTTCAGTTTTCCTAACCTCTATAGGAGGATCTAGTAATCCTGTTGGTCTAATAATTTGTTCAATTATAATGCCAGCAGAACTTGACAGCTCATAGTCTGAAGGTGTAGCTCCAACAAAAACTACTTTATCAATTAGAGATTCAAATTCTTGAAAATTTAAAGGTCTGTTATCTAAAGCAGATGGAAGTCTAAATCCATAATCAACTAAATTCATTTTCCTTGATCTATCCCCTCCCCACATGGCTCTAATCTGAGGAATAGTCACATGACTCTCATCAATAAACATTAGGAAGTCATCAGGAAAATAATCAATTAAACAGAATGGCCTTTTCCCAGGGTCTCTTCTGTCAAAATATCTAGAATAGTTTTCAACTCCTGAACAGTAACCTATCTCACTAATCATTTCTATATCAAACTCTGTTCTTTCTTTAATTCTTTTAGCTTCGTTAAATTTTCCTTCTTTCTCAAAAAAATTAATTTGTTTATCAAGGTCATCCTCTATTTCCTGAAGTGCTATATCTATCGTTTCCTTAGATGTCACAAATAAATTTGCTGGATATATTTTGATAAAATCCTCATTTGAAATTGTTTTACCAGAATTTGGATCTACTTTTTGAATTGATTCTATCTCATCATCCCAAAATATTATTCTAACTATAAAATCAGCATATGCTAAATAAATATCTAAAGTATCACCTTTTAATCTAAATGTCCCTCTCTTAAATTCTTGATCATGTGACCTTTCATAAAGAATATCTACAAGAGAAAATAAAAATTCTTTTAAGTTAACTTTTTGTTCAATTTTAACTTCAATAATATTTTTCCCAAAATCATCTGGATTTCCAATGCCATATATGCAAGATACTGACGCAACAACTATAACATCATCCCTTCCAGAAAGAAGAGCTGATGTAGCACTTAATCTTAACTTCTCAATTTGTTCATTTATCGAAAGGTCTTTTTCTATATATACATTAGAACTTGGTATATAGGCCTCAGGTTGATAATAATCATAATATGATATAAAGTACTCTACTGAATTATTAGGGAAAAAATTTTTTAATTCACCATACAATTGAGCAGCTAAGGTTTTATTATGAGATATAATTAGGGTCGGTTTATTAGTTTGATTAATTACATTGGCCATGGTAAACGTTTTTCCTGATCCTGTAACTCCAAGTAATACCTGATTTTTTTGATTATTATTTAAACCGTCAACTAAATCTTTAATTGCTTTAGGTTGATCTCCTTTTGGAGAAAACTGAGAATGTAAATCAAATTTCACAATACTTATCTTTATTTATTCCAAATTTCCCATGACAACTCTGCTTGATTCACTAGCATGTCGTATCCATTTTTAACTTTAGCTCCATTTCTCTTAGTAATAGATAGAAGTTTTGTCTCTTCAGGATTGTATACTAAATCAAAGACATAATGGTTAGAATTTATTTGATCAAAATTTAAATTAGGCAAAGTATCTACATTAGGATACATACCTAATGGTGTAGTATTAATAATTAAATTATGATTAATTAAATAGTTGGTTTTCAAAAGTTCATCATAAGATATTGTTGATTTTCCTGAAAATCTAGAAACAATTTTATAAGGAATCTTTAATTTTTTTAGAGAATAACATATTGCATTTGAGCTACCTCCTGAACCAAGTACTAGAGCTGAAAAATTTTTATTAGGAATCCAATCAAGTAAACTTTTTTTAAATCCTAGATGATCAGTGTTAAAACCAATCATTTTCTGATTACGATATTTTATTACGTTTACTGAACCTATTTTCATAGCTTCTGCATCAATTTCATCTAAATAAGGGATCACACTTTGCTTGTAGGGAATAGTAACATTCAAACCAAGTATGGAAGAGTTGATTCTAATAATTTCTTTTAAATCTTCTATGTTCTTCAATTCGAAATTATTATAGGAGGCATCATCAATTTTAAGACTGGTAAATTTTTTCTCAAAATATAATTTTGAAAATGAATGTTTTAGAGGATAACCGATTAACCCAAATTTTCTCATTTTGATTTCAAATAATATGAAACAACTCCAGAAAAAATAAATACAATAAAAGATATTGCAATATCAAATGTGTCTCCATGGGGTAACATAATTTCATTATTAGCTTGCCATGGCCAAACTTTATTTAATGCTCCCATCATTAAACCTGAAAGGAAAAAAAGAGTTGTTCTATAGTAGTTATTTAATAAAAAGTATATCATCTTAGAGAAAGATAATATTCCTCCAACTGCCCCAATAGAAAAGACTAATATATTAATCCAATTTAATGATGAGATAGAATCTAACATAAATTCATATTTACCTAGTATTAGCAATATGTAACTTCCAGAAATTCCAGGTAAAAGCATAGCAGAAATTGCAATAAAACCTGATAAAAAAATAGCAAATGGACTATTTGATATTGAAAGACTAGTTATAAAAAAGAATGATAAGCCAATTATTAACCCAATAAATATAGTAACAAAGTCAAGAATAGAATTTGGCTTAATGCTAGAAATAAGTCTAAACGAAGAAAAAAAAATTAATCCAAAAAAGAAGGAAAAAAGAGAAACTTTATAATCCGAAAGTAGAAAAGAAATTAAAGATGAAAAAATAAAAATTGATGATAAGATTCCAAAAAAAACTGGAATTAGAAAGTTAAAATTTAATTGATCATTTAACTTTTTAAAATCTAATCTAATTAGAAACAAGAAAGAATTATAGTTAATAGATTTTAAAGATTTAATAAAGTCTTTATATATACCTAATAATAATGCTATTGTTCCTCCTGATATTCCAGGAATTAAGTCTGAAATTCCCATAGCCATACCTTTTAAAAAAAGAATAAAGCCTTTATTAAATAACATTATAAATACTGGTTAAAAGTATCGCCTCTAAGTCCAACTCTTATAGTTTCAAGTGAAATTACTTCACTTCCAGATATATTTCCAAGATTAACATTTTGACCTAATAATTCTACGAACCATACTTGCTGAGATTTTAGAGGTGCTTCCCAAAGTATTTTTTCTGTTGGAATCTCTGTCAAGATTTCTTCAACTAATCCTTGTCTCACCTCACCAGATGACCTAAATAATCCAACACTTCCTGACTCTCTTGCTTCACCAATCACTTTCCAGGAACCGGCATTTAATTCAGCCTTCATCTGTCTTATCCATTTGTAAGGAGGAATTATTTTCTTTTCATCTTTGGAACCAATTTCAGAAAACACTATGACATGATCAGAAAGTCTTTCTATATACTCGCATTTTTTCTTATGTGGAATTGAAATAGATCCATCAGAAACCTCTGCATATTTTAGGTCATACTTTTTCAAGATTTTAATATAGTCCTCAAATTGATCTCTAATTGCAAAAGCTTCAAATAGTGTTCCGCCGAAATATACGTTGATGTTAGCATCCTCAAATAATTTTATTTTTTGAGCTAAATGTTCTGAAAAATTTGCAGTGGTCCATCCAAACTTTACAAAATCGATATACTTTGATGAAGACTCTATAAGATTTTTACATTCTTGTAAGCTAGATCCTTTATCTATAACCATGGTAATTCCAGACTCCCTTGGCTTATTGGTTCTTTCAGGTAAATTTTTTAAGTTAAAATTCATTATAATCTATTTTTTCTATACTGATTAATTACTCTTATTAATGCAGACTGAGTTTCAAAATTAGGAACAAAATCAAAAAGTACCTCATGATTATCGAAATTAAGAGATAAAGCACTTTCTAAAACGTTTATTGATTCTTTATATCTGCCTGAATCCATTAAATATATAACAAGTCTATAATATAATAGTGATTCACCTGGAACCTCTTCAATACCATCTTTAATTATTTTTATTGCTTTTTCTATATCACCACTCTCATAATAAATTAAAGAGTACTCCAACGAAGTTTTATAATCTGACGGATCAATCTCTAAAGCTCTACTGTATAAATCTATACTAGAGACCATATTTCCAACTTTAAATTCTGCAAAAGCTAATGATTTAATATAGTCTAGATTTTCATTATTTAATTTATATGCTTTTTTAAAGTAATGAATTGCTTCAAACCATTTATCAAGAGAGACAAGAGATTTTCCTAACCAATAATATGACTCCTTAAAAAACTGATCAATTTTAATTGATTTCTGAAAATAATTAATTGATGAAGAATAATCCTCTAAAAAATGATAGGCTCTTCCTATAGCAGAATAAATTTCTGGTGATGGACCGTCAAGCTCTAATGATTTATAAAAATTCACCCTGGCTAATTCATAATTTTCTAGGTTGAGATACGACTCACCAAGATTGTTGTAAGCACTTGAATATTCTTCATCAATAGCAATAGCAAATTCAAATGATTCTACTGACTTCTTATAATTTTTTAATTTAGAATAAATATTACCTAAATTAAACCAAGCATATTCAGAATACGGGTCTTCATCTATAAATTTTTTATAGTAATGAACACTATTCTCTAATTCACCTGTTAGCTCAAGACAATAAGCTAAGTCATACAAAGCATTTTCATGATTAATATTTATTTCAATTGCTTTTTTAAAATGTTGTGAAGCATTTTTATAATCTTTCTTTGCTTGATATGCCAACCCGATCTGATAATTTATTTCATCTTTATTTTCAGAATAATTTAAGGCTTCACTCAATATTGAGATAGCTCCCTTATATTCTGCCAATATAATTTTGACCTGTCCAATCATAATGAAAATATTTTCATCAGTTGGATTTAGAGAATGCGCTTTTTCTAAAGAAATTAATGCTTGTGAAAACTTCTGTAATGCAATTAAAATATTTGCTCTTTGAATCAATAAATCTGAAGAAAATTGATGTTGGGATAAAGCAAAATCTACTGCTTTAAGACCAACTTTGAATTTGTGATTTTCAATATACCATTTTGCTATTTTTTCATATGAATCAGAATCATAATACATATCAATATTATTTTTCATCTTCATCTCAAATTCCATTACAAGCTTGTATATCTCGTCCTTTTTCTTCTTAAATTCTTCTGCCATTTAGTGATTTTTGAATGAAACTTAAAGCTACTAATTATATTGTTTATTTATAAATGAAATTTATTTTTGTTGACTAATAGTGAAGACTTACTTTTATATATTTAATTCAAATGTTTACATATTTATTCTTTTTATTAATTGTTAATTTTCCTTTTGAGGATAAATTGAAAAAAGCCATCAAAAAATATGAAAAAGGAAAATATGAAAAAGCAATTGATATATTAAAATCAAAAAATAATAAAAAAGATTATGACCTGTATTTTTACCTAGGCCATTCATACTCTTTTATTAACAAAAACGAACTGTCAATTTTATATTACGACTCAGCAATAAGTATAAATAACAAGAATGATATAGCTTTTTTTGAGAGAGGTATTTCTTATTTTTTATCAGGAAATAGCAGAAAAGCGTTAGATGATATCAATAAAGCAATATTATTAAATTCTGAAAACCCAAATTATCTCATAAATAGAGGTACAATTTTTTATGATCTTGGCATGATTAATTCCGCTTGTGAAGATTGGTATAAAGCTATCAGTTTAGACAATGAAATTATTGACTATTCAATAATACAAATTAATTGTAATTAATCCTTTTTCTTAAAATCACCATTCTTAATTGCTTTTATGAATTTCACCCAAGCAAATGGATTCAGTAAAGGGTTAGAAGGCAATTGATACTTAGTTGACGTTGCCATCATTTGTTGATCCATGAAATATTTGTAATTCATATTTGCGCTCATTGGTTCATTATTATACATCCGTCTTAATAAATCTTTATCTAAAGATTTTTCCATATTATCTAGGTCCTGTCTGTTAGGCAATTCAATTGCAAGAACTGCTTTCTTAAATAATTCCTCTGTAGGATATGGAAATATTTCAAGTTCAGGTAAAATTGTAGTATCAGGTTTTAATTCTATAAATAATGTTACTGACTCACCTTTATCTCCTGGCATTATAAAATTTTGTTTTTGATATCCAATAGCACTAACTATGATACTATCCCTTGCCAAGACCGGCATAGCAAAATAACCATAAGGGTTTGATGTTGTCCCTCTACCTGCTTTAGGTACATAGATATGTACACCTCCAACACCAGAAATACTATCTTTACCAACAACTACTCCAGATAATTGTATAATTTTCTGTTTTCCCTGTGAATATAATTTGTTTACAGAAAATAGAGATATTATTAAAAAAATTATTAAAAAGTATTTTTTATTGCTTATCATTCTAAATATTACATTTTTAAAATAACATGCTAAATTACTTAATAAATATGTTTTTTTTATTTAGAATAGTTTGTAATAACAATATTTAACAGAAATGAGATTAAAAAAATTTAATATTGAATACGGTAAAACAATATTTAAATCTTTTTCTGATGTTTCAAGAATTAGAATTTTAAATATACTAGCCAATAGAAAAGATGCATCAATATCTGATCTAGAGTTGATATTAAATTTTACTCAAACTAAAACATCAAGACATGTTTATTATCTAAAAAATTCAGGTTTACTTAACTCAGAAAATAAAGATCAATTCATATTTTATTCGTTGAAAGAAGAAGCTTTAGATATAATTGATCAAATTTTTGAATTTTTAGATAAAGATGAACAATTAAAAAAAGATTTGGAGGCGTATGATAATATGTACTCAAATAGAGAACTTGCAAGAAATAAAATTGAAATAAAAACCTGGAAATAAATTTATAAAACTATGAATAATGCATTTTTTGAAGTACCCGTTCCAATTAACGAGCCTGTAAAAGATTACACAAACGGTTCACAAGAGAAAAAAGAGCTCATTAATACTCTAAACGAAATGAAAAATAAAGTCATAGATATTCCTATGATTATAGATGGAAAAGAAATAACCACTAATAATAAGATAAAAATTACCGCACCGCATGATCATAGCCTTCATATTGGAAATTTTTATGAAGGGGATAAATCTCATGTTAAATTAGCAATTGATGCAGCTACAAAAGCAAAAAAAGAATGGGCCTCAATGCCATGGCAAAGTAGAGCTTCTATTTTCTTGAAAGCAGCAGAATTACTTGCTGGTCCCTATAGATCAAAAATAAATGCATCTACTATGCTTGGTCAGTCAAAAAATGTTTATCAGGCTGAAATTGATGCTGCATGTGAATTCATTGATTTTTTGAATTTCAATGCTTCTTATATGGAAGAAATTTATAAAAATCAACCGGAATCATCAACAGGAATGTGGAATAGATTAGATTATAGACCTTTAGAAGGTTTTGTATTTGCAATTAGCCCATTCAACTTTACTTCTATAGCGGGTAACTTATGTGCTAGTCCTGCATTAATGGGAAATACAGTTATTTGGAAACCAGCTTATTCTCAGATTTATTCTGCTAAAGTAATTATGGATTTATTTAAAGAGGCTGGCCTTCCTGATGGTGTAATAAATATAATTTATGTTGATGGACCAGATGCTGGGGATATAATATTTAAACACAAAGATTTTGCAGGCTTACACTTTACAGGTAGTACTGGAGTATTCAAACATTTATGGAAAGAAATCGGAGAGAATATTGATCATTATAATTCATACCCAAGAGTAGTTGGAGAAACTGGAGGCAAGGATTTTATAGTAGCACATAAATCCGCTAATTCAAAAGAAGTTTCAACTGCAATTATTAGAGGATGTTTTGAGTTTCAAGGTCAAAAGTGTAGTGCCCCTTCAAGAATTTATTTACCTAAGTCTTTATGGTCAAGTATTAAAAAAGAACTTATTGATGATATCAAAACAATTAAAGTTGGTCAGCCTGATGACTTTTCTAATTTTATGAATGCAGTAATAGATGAGAGAGCTTTCAATAAAATAGTTTCTTATATAGAAGGTGGTAAAAAAGACGGAGACTTGGAATTGATTGCAGGTGGTAACTATGATAGTTCCAAGGGATATTTTATTGATCCCACAGTCTTTGTCACAAGTAATCCAAAGAATAAGTTAATGGTTGAAGAAGTTTTTGGGCCAGTTACATGTATCTATATATATGAAGATAAAGAGTTTGAAAAAACTTTAAAACTTGTTGATGAGACATCACCATACGCTTTAACTGGTGCAATATTTGCTTCGGAGCAAATTGCAATTGATAAAGCTAAAAATATTTTGGAATACTCTGCAGGAAACTTTTATATTAATGATAAACCAACTGGTGCTGTAGTTGGTCAACAACCTTTTGGTGGAGGAAGAGCATCTGGAACTAATGACAAAGCTGGATCCTATCTTAACTTATTAAGATGGGTTTCTCCTAGAACAATAAAGGAAGTTTATAATACCCCTAGAAATTATAGGTATCCTTTTCTGCAAAGTTAATTTTGTTTTTCTAGTTCGTATCTATTGAAATATCCTACTACTAAAAAAGATATTATTAGATATGAAGAAATAATTATTTTATAAACAGGAATTAGCTTTCCAAGTTCATAAAAATTATCTGTATATACCAATAGCAAAAATCCGAATAAGAGCTTAATAAATTCTACAAACAAAGAGGCTTTTTCTTTATCCATTAAACTTGTTAAACTGTAGATACAAAGAAAAATGAATACAGTCAATAATATTGCATCAGAAAAAGAAATAATGTGAAGATTATTTATAAAATACATAATAAAAGCAAAGACTACTACAAATTGATACCATGACCAAATCTGTAATTCTTTTGATAAGGTTGGATAATATTTTTTATAATCATAAACTGAATCTATAGTTTTAACAGGATATTTTTTTTCAACATCCTCTGGCCTCCAACCCGTTGGCATGAACCATATTTTTATTTTATCTATAAAATTTGCTGTTCTCCAAGCATCTATTATAAGTAGAAAAAGATGAGAAAAGTTTATTTTAATAGGGTTCCAAGACCTCAAGGGTCTTTTAACACCGTAAACAGGTGGAACTGTATCTAATTCTTCTTGAAATGTTCCAAATAATTTATCCCAAATAATAAATACCTGAGATAGATTTTTATCTAGATATTCTTTATTGATAGCATGGTGCACTCTGTGGTGAGAGGGAGTAACAATAATATATTCTAAAAAACCAAGCCTTCCAATAAGTCTAGTGTGGTACCAATACTGAGCAAATAGATGAAGCGGCGCCAAGACACCAACAACTTCTGCTGGCACTCCAATTAATGCAGTTGGAATTAAAAATATAAATGAAATAGAAAAAAAATTTGAAATTGATTGCCTAAGTGCACAGGCTAAATTAAACTCTTCACTACTATGATGTATAATATGATGATTCCAAAAATAATTTATACTATGATTAATTCTATGAACCCAGTATCCTGCAAAATCAATGCCAAAAAAAGCTATAATATAAACCCATAATGAAGATTCTATATTAAATATTGCTAAATTTTCTACCATGTAAGAGTATGATACAATAATGACTGTTAAACCCAATACATCTTTTACTATATTAGTTAATCCTGAGCATAGGCTTGATAAAGTATCCATACCTCGTATGACATAATCCTTATTGTAAACTTTAGAAAAGAATATTTCTATTGCTATTAATGTAATAAAAAAAGGAATAGCAAAATTTAAAGTCGTAATGTAATATGTTGGCATAAACAAATTTATATTTTTTAATCATAAAACATATAATAAGCTATATTCGTACCAAATTCTAAAAATGAAATATTCTATTCTAATTTTATTTCTATCAATTATATTCTATCAATCACTAGCTCAAAATATTTATGAACCTTTAAAAATTTCTGAAAATATAATTTCAATAGATGGTATTATCGACCAGAAAGAATGGGATAAAGCTGTTAAAATTGAACTTAACTATGAAACTCAACCAGGTTATAATATAAAACCTATTGTAGAAACTACTGGATATATGATTTATTCAGATTATCACATATACTTAAGATTTGATGCAAAAACGAGGGAAACTGTAAGAGCATCTGTAAGAAAAAGAGATGATAACGGAATATTTAATGATGATATTATAGGAATAGTTATTGACACTTATGGTGACGGAAGAAATAATTTATTTATAGGTTCTAACCCTTATGGCTCTCAGATGGATGTTAGAGTTCTAAATTCAATTATGGAACAATCGAGGTATGATATTTCTTATGATATAGAATATGAATCAGCAGGATCTATAAATGGAAATAGCTATCAAATTGAAATGAAAATACCTTTTTCATCTTTACCATTTCCAAATGGAAAAGATCAGAAATGGAAGTTTAGATTCTTTAGAAAATATATTGATTATGAACTATCATCTTCAAAAGATGATAGAGATAATTCTTGTGTAACTTGTCAATTTGAAGATGATGTGATATTTAGAGATATTAAAATCAATAAAAAATTAGATTTAATCCCATTTGTAACCAGCAGTATAGAAGGATCTCATAATTCATCAGAGAATGAAATTAAATATGGAAAATTAAATAATAATATTGGATTAAGTTTAAATGCAGAACTTTCAAAAACTTTATCTTTAGAATTAGCAATTAACCCTGACTTCTCCCAAGTTGAAGCTGATGTTACTCAAATTGATGCTAATTCAGCTTTCTCATTAAGTTACCCAGAAAAAAGACCTTTTTTCAATAAAGGGACTGATATATTAAAATTAAATAATTCTGACCTTCAGCCATTTTACTCAAGATCGATTAATGATCCAGCGTTTGCTTTGAAGCTGTTAAATCAAGGCAAGAAGTCAAGACTATTTTATTTATCATCAATAGATAATAATTCACCCTATCTAATAGCTGGTAGAGACAGATCGTATTTTGGTGAAGGAAAAAAGTCATTTGTAAATGTACTGAGGTACCAAAGACTATTAAATAATGGTTCAAAAATAGGCTTTATGTCAACAACTAGGCATTATGATGGTGGAGGTTATGGTAACCTTTTTGCTATTGATGGATTATTTCAATTAACAAAAAATATTAGATTATCCTTTGATATTATTAAAAATTTAAATGAAGAACCAGTTAATGACTGGATTGATTCAGATGATTATTTTAATGAATATTCTGTCAACCTTGATGGAGAAAAATTTAATGGCAATGGGGTATTTATAGGACTTTCAAGATCAACTGAAAACTGGCACTCGTACCTGGGATATAAGTATATAGACCCTAAGTATAGAGCTGATGTTGGATTTGCAGTAAAAAATGACAGGAAATGGTTAACTTATTTTCAATCCTATACATCTTATAAAGACAAAGGATTTTTACAAAAGTTATCATATTCAGTTAAATATGATATGTTACACAACTTCGATAATAAATTAGATGTAATAAGCTTAGACGGAAGAGCTTCAGCATCATTTAAGGGTAATACTGAGTTCTCGATAACTCATGATTATGATTTTATATCTTACTACCTTGATAAAAAATATTCCAATTATGGATCAACAAGAATAAGTTTTAATACAAGTCCAGTTGAATTATTATCATTTAATTCAAATTTAAGTTTTGGTAAGGATGTAGCATTTAATGATGAAAACCCCGAACTAGGCAAAGAATTTAATTTTAGAGCTAACTTAAGCTTACAACTTAATAATAATTTAAGTATATCAAATCTATTTAGTTTATCTAGATTAAGAAAAATGAATAGTGACGATTTTTATTATAAAGGATATATAAACAGATTTAATACTAAATATCAATTTTCAAAATTCATTGGAATAAGACTTGCAGCAGAATATAATAATTTCACTGAATCTATTTTCCTACAACCTCTCTTTGAATGGACTCCAAATCCTTTCACAATATTTTATATTGGAGGAAATCAAAATTTAATTAAGGATAAAGAATACTACACTGATAGGTCTCAATTTTTTGTTAAATTTCAATATCTAATTAGCTTATAAATAACATTATATAGTTTTTGACGTTATTTGTCATATGAAAAACAAGAGAAGAAAGTTTTTAAAAAGTGCAGGATCAACAGCATTATTTGCAAGTTTAGGATCGTCATTCTTTCTAAGTTGTGATGATACAGAAGAAACTATTGTACCTGATGATAATAATGATAACAACATTTCTGAAAATGGATTTATATTAGACGGAAATACATATACCATTGATTTAAATCATCCATCATTTTTGGTATTAAAATCAGCTGGAGGGTGGTATTTATTTAATGAAGGAGGAATGCTATTAGTAAATGTTGGACAAAATATAATAAGAGCATTTTCAAATAGTTGCCCCCACGCTGGATGTAGATCAAGTTGGAAATATTCTAATGATAACTTTACTTGTACATGCCATACTTCAATTTTTACAAATGAAGGAACTTTAGTTAGCGGACCAGCAAATAGTGATTTAGATTCATATACTGTAGTTAGAGATACCGACACACTTACAGTTTCAACTTAGTTAAATCTTAACCTGAAAGCCATCTTTAAAATATACTTCTTTAAGAAGTTCTCCACTTCTATCATAAATTCTCATAAATCCATTCTGTATCCCTTGTACTGTTTCAGTCTCATCCGATACTGATCCATCACCAAAAAAATTTTTTTGAATACCATCTCGCAAACCATTTTTAAAATTCCACTCACTCTTAAGATTTCCATTTTTATAATAAAGGTATGAGGTTCCATTTCTAACCATTTCCTTATCAAAACTTTCTTTACTTTCAACTCTTCCATTCTTATAAAATCTAGTTACAGAAATTTTTGAGTTTCCATAAATCCATTCACTTTGCATAGATCCTTCAGAATAAAAAAGTTTAGTATAAAATTTTATACCGTCATTATATTTTTCCTCGACTCTGATATTATCTAGGTTATCTTTTTTTAATGCAACTCCTGAATACCTTTCACCATTATAAAATGATTCACCTTCAATAATTTCAAGTTCACTTATTAATACAGAATTATTACATGAAAATAAAAAAGAGAGAAAGAAAATTATTAATTTATTTTTTTCCATAACGAGTTATATGTTACAAATGAATGATTTGCTGAGTCAATCTGAATTTTTCTCAAAAAAGTTAGAGAAAATTGATCTTGACTTTCAAAATCTATTTTAAAATTTCTAACTAGAACTCCTGATTCTTCGTCAAAAAGCTTTAGAGAATCATTATTTAATTTATATCTCATTAAAGTATTATAATAAAATACGAGATCGTCAGATCTAAATGAAGTAACAGGAGCAGGCTCAGGAAATGGGATAGTTTCACTATCAGCATACAAAGATTCTAACTTCCAATCTCCAGAAAATTTAAATGGTTCCTGAGTAGAACAGGATATGAATATAAAAAAAAGTAACAATGAAACTAAGTATTGCATAAGATCATTAAATTTATAAAAAACTTATTAATGAATCTTACTATAACATCAATAATAGGAATATTTTTTTTAATGTGGATGATCTATTTTTCTCTGGGTGCTTTCGCTAATATGACGGAGAATAAAATATTACTAAACATTTTCAAACTATTTAAGTATATAATTGGTATAATCTCAGTTTTATTGATTGCCATTTATATATTTAGTTAATGAAAAAAATTAAATCCATTACCCTTATATTTTTATTATTTGTAAACATAACTTTTGCTCAAGATTTTATTGAAGGTAATATTGTAGATGTATCAAATGGGTTCAATCTTAAAAAGGTACAAATATCAGTTGATGGGAATAAAATATACTCTGATGAAAATGGTAATTTTAAATATGAAGTAATTGAATTCCCGGTTGATTTTGTTATTAATGACGATAGATTTTACACAAAAAAAATTACTGTTAATAACTCAGATAAAATCAGGATCTATCTAACAAAAAGAGGTATAATGTTAGATAACATTATTGTAAACTCTGAACTTTTTTCATCACAGCTTAAAAATATATCATTATCTACTTCTGTGCTTGATGATATTGAATTAAGAAAACAAAATGGTGAATTTATAATTAATTCTTTAAATGAAATATCTGGACTATATATTCATTCAGCGGGTTATAATACAAATAGGATAACAATTAGAGGTATGGGATCTAGATCACCCTACTCTACTAATAAAATAAAAGCCTACCTTAATAATATACCTCTATCTAACGGAGTTGGAGAAATATCTCTTGAAGATTTTGGAGTACAAATGCTTGGTCAGGTAGAAGTATTAAAGGGTCCCAACTCAAGCCTTTACGGGTCTGGATTAGGAGGAAATATTTTGCTTAAGACTAATAGAAATTTTTCTAATCTAATTAATTTTCATAGTGCATATAAATCATATAACACTTTTCAAAATAGCTTATCTCTATCTAAAGAAATTGATGATTTAAAAATATTTTTTAATATTGAAAAGATAAATAGTGATGGTTATAGAGAAAATAATTCCTATGATAATCTAAGAGGATTATTAAATTTAGATTATAAGATAAATTATAGTTCAAATATAGAGTTTATTCAATTTTTTAATGATGCAAGTGCATTAATACCCTCATCATTAAGTTTAACTAATTACTTAGAAAATCCTAGTTCAGCCGCTTTCTCATGGAAAAACGTAAAGGGAGGTGAGAATTACAAAAGACTACTAACAGGTCTAACATATAACATAGATAAACCCGATTCATATTCAAAAAGTACTTCAATCTATTATAAGTCATTTATTAATGATGAAATGAGACCATTTAATTATCTTGATGAGAAAAGTAAAATTTTTGGTCTAAGACATTATGGTAAATTCTTTATTTCAAGGAGCCAGCTAATATATGGTTTTGATTACTCTAAAGAGGACTATACTTTTAGAACTTGGGATAACTATGGAAAGGACAATCAAGAATTATTAACTAAACAGATTCAAAAAAGGAATAACTATAACTTTTTCACTCAATATAATTTAACAATTAAAGATTATTCTAAACTAACATTTGGAATAAGCCTAAACAATATTAAATACAATTGGACCTGTTGTGATTATAACCAATATGAAGAACTAAGTTATCAATATAAAAATGTCGTTTCTCCAAGATTATCATATAACATTGAAAGAAGTAAAAAGTCCTATTTTATAAATATAAGTCACGGATACTCACCACCAAATATTGATGAAACACTAGATGAAAATGGTTTAGTTAATCCAGAAATTAAACCTGAGACAGGTATGAATTATGAAGTTGGGGTATTAGGATCTTCAAAAAATGATAATATTTCATATAATCTAAATGTATATTATATGGATATAAAAAATCTATTAGTAGCACAAAGAACAAATTTTGATACATTTACTGGTGTTAATGCAGGCAGAACATCACATCCTGGGCTAGAGACAACAATAAATTTTCAATTATTAGAAAGTCAAAACCTTACCATTACTTCATCAAATAATTTTTCAAAATATTGGTATATTTTTAAAGACTTTAATGATAGGGGAAATGACTACTCACAAAATAAATTAACAGGTGTACCTACTCAAACATTACATTCAAAAATAAAAATTGATTTCAAAAATTACCTTGCTAAAATTTCATTCCAAAATATTGGAAAAATTCCTATAAATGATGCTAATGAATTATTTACTGATGCTTACTCAGTAATTGATTTTTCATTATCAAAAATAATTTATTTAAAGAATTTTGATATAAATATATCAACAGGTGTTAAAAATTTATTTAATAAAAAATATGCTTCCGGTATTGTTATTAATGCAAGAGGTTTTGGAGGTAGAGACCCAAGATATTATTATCCGGGTTTACCAAGAAATTATTTTATATCTTTAAATCTTAGTATATAAATTATGAAACTAGGAACTGATAAAATAAAAAAATATGGACTAGAATCTCTGGTTATTTTATTTAGTATAATCTTATCCTTCTACATAGAAGGTCAAAGAGATCTAGCTGAAAAAAATTCTGATAAAAATAAGTTAATAACTGATCTGATAAATACAATAGATGAAGATCAAAAGCAATTAGATTATATAAAATCAGAAATGAATAAAACTGTTAAAATTATAAATGAAATTCAATCTGATATAAACTCAGAGAATAAAAATTTATCACAAGTAGATATAATTAATAAAATCTCTGAAATTAAAGTGTCTTATTCTTTTTTCCCACAAGAAGGAATATTCAATCAATTAATTGCAACAGGAAGCTTTGAGTTAATAGAAAATGAAGATCTTAAACTATTATTATTAAAAATTTATAATCATCAAAATAATAGGAACTATGCAATATCCAATTTAATAGATATATTCTCTATAGAATTTTATAATACTGTATACCAAAAGTTCAGAATAGATATTAATGTCAATAATATGGAGGGAGAAATTTATGGTATATCTGTAGTAAGTGATTTTAAGTTTAACAAACAATACTATATGTCAGATGATTTTTATGGAGTTTTAACTAGAACAAAAACATATGCAAATCTTTATTCAAGGTTGTTGAATGATATTAGTGAAAATTATAAACAAGCCAGAATTTATTCGGAGTATGAAATAGAAAATTAGAATATATCAGAAAAAATTATGAAACTTGGAATCGATAGAATAAAAAAATATGGTATAGAATCTACTGTCATTTTCTTTAGTATTATTTTATCTTTTTATATTGAAGACCAAAGGGACTTAGCACAAAAAAAATCTGATAAAAATAAGCTTATCACTGATCTTATAAACACAATAGATGAAGATCTTGAACAACTTAATTATATAAACTCTATAGTCATGGGAGCAGTAAAAAACTTCAATGAAATACTCAGTGACATAGATTCTAAAAATCAATCAATATCAAAGTCAGAAATTATGAATAAAATGATGGCTAATAATATTGGTATTTCATTTTTCCCAAGAGAGGGAATATTCAATCAATTAATTGCTACTGGAAGTTTTGAATTAATTGAAAATGAAGAATTAAAATCTCTATTGCTTGAAATATATAATCATCAAAGTAATAGAAATTATGCAACATCTTATCAGATAGATTTATTTGCAATTAAATTAACCGAAAGAGTTTATAAAAATTTCAGAATAAATACAGAATATAATTATAAGGAAGGAGAAATTTATGGCAGGCCAATTGTGAAGAACTTTATTTTTGATGAAGAATTTTATTTTTCTAATGAGTTTTATGGTTTATTATCTGAAGGAAAACAAAATGGTAATGATTACCTGAGATTGCTTGACGATATAAGTGAAAATTATAAACAAGCCAAAATATATGCTCAATATGAAATAGAGGATTAGTAAAGTAGATACATCTTATTTCTATTTCTCCATCCAGCCTGCGATTTATATTTTACGAAAAATATCTTTAAATCACTTTGAGATTTATATTCTACAAAAAATATTTTTTTATCTGCTTGACTTTTATATTCCATAAAATACCATAGACCCTCATTTCCTTTTGCTTGAGATAAATAATCAACCTTATAAACCTTTAAATCTGCTTGACTTTCATAATCAACAACAAAAATATTTAAGTCAGAGTCTGATGAGTATTTAGAGGAAAATATCTTTTGAGAGAAACAATAATTATAATTTAAAAATATAAGGCAGAATAAAATAAAGAAATATCTACTTATCATTTTCTATTTCTGAAAATATTGAAAATGCCATAGAATTAGCAGATTTTGCGTATTTATTAGCTTCTGTAGCTTCCTTTTTTATTTCTTCCAATTCAAATAGTGCATATTCAACTGTTGAGCTAATTTCGTTTAATTTATTTCTAGTCTCATAATTTTGATACGCTAAAATTACTAAACCAAAAAAAGTTAAATTCCGAAAGTTTAGATAACCCTGTATTCTTAACATATTTTTCATAATTATAATTTAGTTTTTTCATTTGTATTTAAATGTTCAATAATTGCATTCTTAGCAAAAAATAAAGAAATAATTAGAGTAGCAATTCCCCCAACCCATAATCCAGGAACAAAGTCTAGGTAAAGAAAGTAATCATAAATCGCATGAAGTAATATTGGTGCAATAATTGAGAGAGAGATGTAAAAGAATTCTTTTTTTCTCCTTGATTTCGCTATTCCGAGATAGTATCCCATTACTACAGCAAAAACAAAATGTGCAGGAATTGCTGACAACATTCTAAATAATGCTACAGAAGTATTTCCTTGTAGAACAAATGTCAAGTTTTCAGCTGTAGCAAAACCCATTCCAACAAAAACAGAATAAACTATACCATCAAAAGGCTCATCAAATGCTTTATTAGGATA
>Ga0315315_10001477_pt1 | contig 21552 bp, 24 predicted proteins | sample M140m3416metaG_FD_203699 | JGI IMG/M metagenome (GOLD analysis project Ga0315315, IMG submission 203699) | Ammonia-oxidizing marine archaeal communities from Monterey Bay, California, United States - M1 40m 3416 | ecosystem: Environmental > Aquatic > Marine > Intertidal zone | place: USA...
CAAAAGTTTGCAGCGATGCAAATTGGAAGAAGAAGACGAGACGATTACACGGATGGAACAATAAGAATACCAATCGAGTCACCGCCTCAGTAATTAGGAGAAAAATATTATGGCAATAACATCGGCAGTATGTAACAGTTTTAAAGCAGAAGTTTTACAAGCTTTACACAATTTTACGGCATCGTCTGGAAACACTTTTAAATTAGCTTTGTACACAAGTAGTGCTACTTTAAATAAATCGACAACAGCTTACAGTTCATCAAACGAAATTTCTAACACATCAGGTTCAGCTTACTCAGCTGGTGGTGCAGCACTTACAAGTGTAACACCTGTTTTATCTACGGATACAGCAGTTTGTGATTTTGCAGACCTTAGTTTTACTTCTGCTTCATTCACAGCTAATGGTTGTTTAATTTATAATGATACAAACGCTGATAGAGCAGTTTGTGCTATAGCCTTTGGCTCAGACAAAACTGTAACAAGTGGAACTTTTACAATTCAATTTCCAACAGCAGACGCATCTAACGCAATACTTCGTATAGCATAAGGAGGCAATCCTTATGTCGGTAACCCGAACATTTACAGTAACAGTTAGCGATCCTGGATCTGGTAATAAATATTTTATTGACGGTGTACAACAAGACACAATAAATTTAGCTGAAAGTGGAACTTACGTATTTAATTATCCTTCAGCTCACCCATTTAGATTTTCTACAACATCAGATGGTACACACAATTCTGGAAGTGAATATACAACCGGCGTAACTGTAAATAGTTCAACACAAGTTACAATAGTTGTAGCAGATAGTGCACCACAACTTTATTATTATTGTTCAATTCACTCTGGTATGGGTGGTCAAGCCAACACTATTGCTCCAGCTTCTTATGGTGCTTTAGGTTGGAATGTTAATCGTTGGGGAACCACCGATGACTTTGTATTAGGTTGGGGAGCTCAAGCTTGGAATGATGGTGAGTGGGGAGAACTTAACGATGTAATTTTTACACTTACTGGAGTTTCTTCTACTTCATCAACAGGTTCGCCTAATATCTTAACAGAAATAAATACAGGTTGGGGATCTGATGGTTGGGGTGTTGAAAACTGGGGATCTTCTGGAATAACAGTTGCATTAACTGGTGTTGAAGCAACTACAGGTATTGGAGAAGATGTTAGTTGGGGTAAACAAACTTGGGGATCTTCAACAACTGGTTGGGGTGGTGAATATTATTTAAATGTTGCAAGCGTATTAGGTTTAACTGGTTTAAGTGCAACATCAACAGTTGGAACACCAACCGCAATATCAGATGTTGTATTAACTCCAACAGGTCTAAGTGCGACTTCAACAGTTGGGTCAGTAAATATAGATTTTAGTATAAATGTAGCTTTAACAGGTTTATCTACGACATCGTCTCCAGGTGATTTAGCTCCAGCAGATGTAATGGGATTAACTGGATTAGGTTTAACGTCAGCTGTTGGTTCAATAGCAATTGCTTCAAACCCTGTCATATCTGTAACAGGGCTTTCTATGACTTCTTCTACAGGTGCTTTAACACCTGCGGATGTTATGGGATTATCAGGAGTTTCAACAACTTCTGCAACGGGCTCTGTTATAGTTAATCAAGGTATGGGATTGACAGGAGTTTCCGCAACTGCTAGTGTAGGTACTATAGCACCACTAGGATACGAACGAGTAACTGCTACACAAACAGCTAATTATACTGCTGTTAATGAAGGTACTTAATTCAATATGTTATTGACATTAAGTATAAAACAAATTAAAAAAAGATACTAATTAGGAGAACAAAATTATGGCATCAACTTATACGGCTCTCGGTGTAGAACTAATGGCAACTGGTGAAAACGCCGGTACATGGGGAACAAAAACTAACACTAACTTAAATATAATCGAACAAATTTCAGGTGGTTTTTCTGCACAATCAATAGCAGGTGGAGCACAAACTACAGCTCTTTCAGTTTCTGATGGATCAACTGGAGCAGTTATGTCTCACAGAATGATTGAGTTTACAGGTTCTATTACTGGAAACCAAATCGTAACAATTCCTTTAGATGCACAAACATTTTATTTTTTAAGAAATTCAACATCAGGTGCTTATACAGTACAATTTAAATACGCTTCTGGATCAGGAGATACATTTACTTTTTCTGCAACAGATAAAGGTGATCAAGCAGTATTTGCTACAGCAAATGATGGAACTAACCCAGACATATATACTTTAGGTTTTGGTGATGGTGATGTAACTCTTACTGGAACACAAACTTTAACAAACAAAACTTTAACTAGTCCTGCAATAGGAACAAAAATTTCAGACACAAATGGAAATGAATTAATTAATCTTACTGCAACAGGATCAGCTGTTAATGAATTTACTTTAGCTAATGCAGCAACTGGAAATGGTCCAATTTTATCAGCAACAGGAGAAACTAATGTTGATATAAATTTAAACCCTAAAGGAACAGGTGTTCTTAAATCAGGAACAGCAGCAGTTCAAATTGCTGGTAAAGAAACTATGTGGGTTCCAGCTGCAGCTATGTATGGACCAACTACTAACCCTGCAGACGCAGCTCAAGTAGAAACAACAGCTACAAGACCAGATTTAAAAGTATTTGACTTTGATGCTAGTACACAACAATACACACAATTTACAGTGGCTATGCCTAAATCATGGAACGAAGGAACTTTAACTTATCAAGTTTATTGGTCTCCTTCTACTACTAACACAGGTGATGCTATTTTTGGATTACAAGCAGTTGCATGTGCCGATAGTGATACTATCGATGTTGCATATGGAACAGCGATAGAAGTTACAGACGCAGGTATAGGAACAGTAGAAGACCAACAAATTACATCTGAAAGTAGTGCAATGACAGTTGCAGGTTCTCCTGCAGCAGGCGAACAAACTTACTTTCAATTATTTAGAAAAGCTGCAGACGGTAGTGATACTTTTACCGGAGAATGTAGAGTTCTAGGTGTAAAAGTATTCTTTACTACTGACGCTGCTAACGACGCATAAGGAGAATAAAATATGTTTGGATATCAAGTTTTAGGATTTGGATCAGGCGGCGGTTCAGTTGTCTACGAAGTTAATTATTTAGTCGTTGCCGGAGGCGGAGGTGGCGGAGCCGGAGGTGGCGGCGGAGCCGGAGGTTTTAGAACTTCTGAAGATTCTGCTGTTATAGAATTAGAGGGAGGAGATCACACAATTACAGTCGGTACAGGTTCAGGACCTGTTCCAGGAAATGACTCTTGTCCAAGAGGAGGAAATTCAGTTTTTAGTACAATTACTTCAACCGGTGGCGGTGGAGGCGGTTATGGTAACCCCGAAGCTAATGGTGGAAGTGGTTCAGTTCAATATCCTTCTAAAACAGGTAACAATCCCCCAGTTAGTCCACCACAAGGAAACCCTGCTGGAACACAAATTAATTCTGGCGGCGGAGGAGCTGGCGGCAGTGGAGGAACATCTACTCCAGCCGGAGGAGCCGGTGGAGTTGGAAGAGATAGCTCTGTATCAGGATCTTCAGTAGAATACGCTGGCGGTGGAGGTGGCGGAGGTTACATTCCAAGTCCAGGACCAGGACCAGCACAAGACGGCGGTGGAAGCGGAGGTAGTAGAACAGCTTCAGGATCTAATGGAACCAACGGAAAAGGCGGCGGAGGCGGCGGAATGGGTTTTGATAGCTCTCCTCCAAATGGTACTGGCGGTTCAGGTGTTGTAATTGTTAGCGCTCCAGCGGCCGCAACTTTAACTGTTGCACCAGGAACAAATACTGTAGCAACTGCTCCAGGAGGACAAAAAGTAGCTACCTTTACAGTGTCGGGGACACTTACAGTAGAGTAATGGCATCATTTGCAAAATTAGACGAAAACAACGTAGTTACTCAAACTGTTAAAATTGGTAATGACGTACCAACATCGGATGGTCCTTTAGGTGAAAATGACATGCATGTTGATGGAGAAACTTATTGCACAAATCTTTTTAAAGGTGGAGTTTGGAAACAATGTTCTTCTACAAATGCATTTAGAAAACAAAATGCAGGAATAGGAGATACTTATGATGCTGTTAAAGATAAATTTATAAGACCACAACCATATGCTTCATGGATACTAGATTCTAATGATGATTGGCAAGCTCCAGTAACAAAACCAACAGATGAAAGTCTAGTGGTAAGTGATACTGTAATATTAAGATGGTGCTATTGGAGTGAAGAAAATTACAGATGGCAAAGCGAGAATGTTTTAGAAGACCCAATGACTTCTTATCACTGGGACACAAACACCAATACTTGGGAAATTAGTTAGTCTTTACTTTTTAGTTATTATCAGTTAAATATATATTCATAAGAAAGATTATGAATATAATAGATCTATTTCCGACCCCCATATGCGAAAAATATTTAGAGCCTTTATCTAAAACTACTTTACAAAATTTTTTTAAATATGAAACAAAACCAGATTGGGAGTTTAAAGTTTTACAAAGTAAAAATACTTACATTCTTGACGAAAAACCTTTTAAAAATTTAAAAAAACAAATTAATTCTTTTATTCAAGAATACGTTGATCAAATATTAAAACCTTCAAGTAATTTAAAATTTTATATTACACAATCTTGGTTAAACTACACGAATGAAAAACAAGTACACTATCCACACTCTCATCCTAACTCTATTATATCTGGCGTTTATTATATAAATGCAAATCCAAAGTTTGATTATATTAGATTTAAAAAAAATGTTTACGATCAAATTAAAGTATACCCTAAACAATTTAATAAATATAATTCAGATACTTGGTGGATACCTGCAGCTACAAATAAAATTATTTTGTTTCCTTCTTGTTTAATGCATGAAGTTGGTAATGTTGAAGAAACTTATGGTAAAAGAATAAGTCTAGCTTTTAACGTTTTTGCAAAAGGAGACTTTGGTTCAAGACAAACATTAACAGAATTAAAACTATGAACATATTAGGATTACAAAAAAATCATAACTCATCAGTTGCTTTATTTTGTGACTTTAAATTAGTTTATTATAATCAAGAAGAAAGACTATCTAAAATTAAAAACGATAGTTTTTTTCCCATACACACTTTAAATGAAATTAAAAAATTAAATATTAAAATAGATAAAGTAGTTGTTACAGGATATAACACTCACGATGCTCATCTTGTTTATGGTTATATGTACAAGATGGGTTTAATTGATTCTCCTTATGAAAATGCAGTTCATTATTATAAATCACATCATCTAAATCATGCAGTAAAAGCCATGTATTCTACTGATATGGATGAAGCAGTAATATTAGTAGCTGATGGTCGAGGTTCTAATTATATATTGGATAATGGTAAACAAGGACATGAAGTTTTTTCTGTGTACTTTGCAAGTATCGAACACGGGTTCGATTGTTTATATAAAAGATTACAAACTACTAGGGAAGGACATAAAGCAAAAGTAAGAGCTAATGAAATTTACGGTTTTGACTTTGTTATGGATGCAATTACATTAAAAGGATTTGAAAATTTTGATGTAGATCATAGACCTGTTTCCGGAGCTTTTTATAGTAGAATGACAAATCATTTGGGTTTTAAAACAAACGATGAAGGAAAACTTATGGGTTTACAAGCTTATGGAAAACCTAATAAAAAGATAAAAGAGATTTTATTGAAAGATGATTTATTTGTCTATAAAGATAAATATAACAAAGATATTAACTTTAATGTTAATGTTGAAAAATACCCAGAACTTTATTATCACAAAAAATTAGGATATAAACAAATTCATTATGACATAGCTTATGAAAGTCAAAAACAATTTGAGTATCAAATGATTAAAGTTTTAAATAGATATGCTAACAACGCAAAAAATATTATTATAACCGGTGGTTGTGCATTAAATGTTGTTTTTAACTATAGGTTAAAAAAATTTTTGCCTAAAGACATTAATCTTTATATTGATCCTTTATGTGGTGATGAAGGCAATAGTATTGGAGCTGCAATAACTTTTGGTAAATATTGTGGAACACGAAATAATTTTGATAATATTTATTTAGGACCTGAACCTGTTTACGATATAGAAAAAGGTAATGATAAAATAGAGACTGTAGTTGAACATTTAATTAATCAAAAAATTGTTGGTTTATATCAAGGTAAAGCCGAAGCAGGACCTAGGGCTTTAGGAAATAGATCTTTGTTACTAGATCCTAGGATTAAAAATGGTAAAGACATAATGAACAAAGTTAAAAATAGAGAATGGTTTAGACCCTTTGGTGCATCTATTTTAGAAGAGGAAGCACATAAATGGTTTGACATGGCCGGATTAAAAGAATCTCCGTATATGTTATATGCTGTTGAAGCTAAAGAAGGTGTTAAAGATAAAATCCCTGCAGTGATACATGTGGATAACACGTGTAGAATACAAACAGTTAATGAAAAACAAAACCCGGTATTATATAAATTATTAAAATTATTTAATAAAAAAACAGGGATGCCTATATTAATGAACACTTCTTTTAATTTAGCAGGGGAACCATTAGTAGAATCTCCTAAAGATGCCATAGAAACTTTTAATGAATCAGATATAGATTATATATATTTTGCAGACATAGAAAGGATTTATCAATAATGCATTTAAAACATAACGTATGGTTTTTTAAAAATGTTTTAGATAAAACATGGTGTGATAATATAATAAAAACATACAAACCTAGGGCTACTAAAAAAGGTAAAATTGGTGGGGATGGCGTAAAACAAAAAGCTATTGCAAATAAAAAACGTAGAAATTCTTCTATAGAATGGGTGTTTGATAAAGAAGTTTATAAAAAATTAAATCCCTATCTTCATATGGCAAATAAAAATGCGGGTTGGAATTTTGAAGTTAGCTGGAATGAAGACATTCAATTTACTAAATATGAAAAAGGACAATATTATAATTGGCATATGGATTCGTTTTATCAACCTTTTAAAAATCATAAATTTTCACAATATGAAGGAAAAATAAGAAAAATATCTTGTAGTGTTTTATTAAATGACCCTAAAGAATATAGTGGGGGTGATTTAGAAATAGGTTACAATAACAACGTTGAAACACCTTTGGAAAAAAATAAATCAAATATGAATCAATGTAATTTAGGACAAGGTTCTATTATTTTTTTTCCTGGATTTGTATGGCATCGTGTTACACCTATAACAAAAGGAACAAGGTATAGTTTAGTAATGTGGACAGTAGGAAAACCTTATGTTTAATAAAAATAAATATCAAATATGTAGAAATATAATTAGTAAAGAACTAGCTAATTTTTTATTTAATTATTTAAGAATGAAAAAACAAACTTTTTATTCTTTAAAAAGATTAAACATAAATAATAAACTGTTGGGTTTTGATGGTGACGAGCAAGCACCTGGAAGCTATTCTTGTTATTCAGATATTGCTATGGAAACATTATTAGCAGCTACTAATGAAACGCTAGAAAAAAAAACAAAGCTTAAGTTATCTCCTACCTACACATACACTAGGTTATATAAAAATGGAGACATTTTAAAAAAACACAAAGATAGATTTAGTTGTGAAATCTCCGGCACTTTAAATTTAGGTGGTGACATGTGGCCCATATATCTAGAAAATACTAAAGGAAAAGAAATTAAAGTTGAATTAAATGCAGGAGATGCATTATTATATTCTGGAACTATTCTACCTCATTGGAGAAAACCTTTTGAAGGTTATATGTGTGGTCAAGTATTTTTACACTACAACAATAAAGCAACAAAAGGTTGGGATAAAAATCTTTATGACGATAGACCTCATTTGGGATATCCATTTAAAAGAGAAACAACATGATAAAAATTTTAGATAATTTTGTACCTTTAAATATACAAAATAAATATATTGAATTATTAGACAGTGAAGAAATTGCATGGTTTTATACAGATAATATTATTCATCAGAAAGAAAATAGAAAATTTATTAATCCAAACATAACTAAAACATTTGCACATATTCATACCCTATATAATGAAAAAGGAATAAACTCTGATTACTATAATTTGTTTTCAACCATATTGAATTTTTTTGTTATTAAAGAAAAAGTAAAAATAAAAGACATGATAAGAGTTAGAATAAGAAGAACGTTTAGAATTAAAAATCATTCTAAAGAAAAATACAACGTACCTCACATAGATGTTAAAGATCATTTGCCTTACAAAACTTTGTTATACTATGTAGATGATTCTGATGGCGACAGTGTTTTTTTTAAAAATAAAATATCTGATGAAATATTATTAGATGCCGATGCTGTGGTAAATAAAAGAATATCTCCTAAACAAGGAAGAGCTATATATTTTGATGGCGGTATATATCACTCAGGAAATTGCCCTATTGATTTTAGTAAAAGAACTGTTATAAATTTTGACTTTACAGTATGAAAGATTTTATAAAAAAACATTTAACTAACGTTAAACAGGCTACTAAAAAACAAAAAGAAAAAGAACTTTGGGATGTAGTTGGTATATTAAAAAACAGATTAAATGAAAAATTAAAATACGATCTTAGGCCGTATCAGATGGATGACGAAGGTCGAGATGTAAAACCACTAACCAATAAATCTAAAGCAGATAAAATTGTTTTCGAACAAAAAGATAAATGGGTTATTGTTGAAGCAGCAGAGTTGCATAGTTTTATTATCACACACAGGTTAAAAGAAATTAATCTAGATGAAATTATTGATGCGTTAGAATGGAATATAAATATAAACAAATAAAAAATTTTCTTGATCAAGACACCTTTAACAAAATTAAAGAAATAATATTATCTAATACTTTTCCTTGGTTTTTTAATGAGTCTCAAACTTCAGGTAAAAATGATAGTTTTTTTATGGGACATAACTTTTATCATGACCATCAAAAAAATTCTATTTATTACGACACAATCATAACACCTATAATTAAAAAACTTAAAGTTAATATGATAAATGAAATAAGAGCTAATTTATTATTTAAAACTAAAAAACATACACAATCAGAGTTTCATGTCGACAAAGAGTTTTTTTGCAATACAGCTATATTTTACATAAATAAAAATAACGGCTATACTTTATTAAAAGATAAAACTAAAATTGCGGTAGAAGAAAATAAACTATTAATTATAGATACAAAAACATACCATGCTGCAGTAACTGCAACAGATACAGACAGAAGGATTGTAATAAACTTTAACTATTTATGATAACTTATGAACAACACATGTTTGGTCCTTTGTTGTATAAGACACAACTAAACACACAAGACTTATCTAAAGTAGAAAAACTTTGTAGTAAAAAAAATAAAGACGCTAGAGATATTTTAGCTGGAGTTATTAAAAGTGAACACGTTATTGATGAAAAAAAATATGCAAAAATTGTTGAACCTTATTTTCAACCTTTTCAAAAAAGGTTTCATTTCTGGTACAACAGGCAATTATTAAAATTACAATGTAATTCAGCATGGGTAAATTATATGAAAAAAAATGAATCTAATCCTCCACACCATCATATAAACTGTGATCTATCTAGTGTTCTATATTTACAAATACCTTCTGCATTAAAAAAAGAAAACAAAAAGTACATAGGAAAATCTTCAGGTCCTGGATCTATAATTTTTTCGTATGGAGAATATAGAGACTACAACATTGATCAACAAAAATTTTTACCTAACAAAGGAGATTTTTTTATATTTCCTTATAACTTAAAACATTACGTATGTCCTTTTACAAGTAACGGAGAAAGAATATCTGTGTCAGCTAATTTTAAAATAATATGAAAAATTTAAAAAGTTATATACTTCATTTAAATAAATGGATTCCTAAAAATATTTTAAATGTTACTATTAAAGAGTTAACAAAAGAAAAAAATTGGGAACAACATCAGTGGTCTTATTCAAAAGAATTTAAGAAACAATCTAAAAATGGTAATAAAGAATTAGATGTTTGTAATGGAAATAGTTTAACACATCTTAAAGATTTACATCATTTAACTTGGAAAGCTTTAGAAAAATATATTCTTATTGATAAAATAGGGGGAGAAATTTTTAATGGTTGGAACGGTTTTAGTAAAATTAGATTTAATAGATATAAAAAAAACCAAATAATGTCTAAGCATTGTGACCATATACATAGTTTGTTTACAGGAGAAATTAGAGGTATCCCCATACTAAGTATTATAGGAGTTTTAAATGATGATTATACAGGAGGAGATTTGATTATGTTTAATGACTATAAAATAAAACTTAAAGCTGGGGACTTAATTATATTTCCATCACTTTTTATGTACCCGCATTTAATTAAACCTATAAAAAAAGGAACAAGATACTCATTTGTATCTTGGTGTTATTAATGAAAAAAATAATATTAGAGTCCTATGGATTTCAAGACAGGTTTAAACACCATAATTTAATTCAAGATCAATTAATTAATTTTATAAACAAAGCTGCAAATGATTTTGATTGTCATCCTAAAGATAAAATTGATTATTTAGATTGGCAAAAAAGCACAGATATGGATAGAGAATGGGTGAGGTTTATAAAACCTTTACTAGAAAAACATTTTTTAAAATGCATTAAAAATTTAAAGTTAAACACTGTGCATATTAGAAACCTATGGTTTCAAAAATATAAAAAAAACGGAGTGCATAACTGGCATATACATAGTAACAATTATACAGGAGTATATTATTTACAATTTCCAAAAGGTGCTACGAAAACACAGTTAGTCAACAAACAAAAAATATTAGAGATAGATGCTAAAGAAGGGGACATAATTATTTTTCCTAGTTTTGTGGTGCACAGATCACCTAAAATAACTGAAGATATAGAAAAAATTATTATATCATTTAACCTAGATTTTGATACACTTGAGGAAGATTATAAAGTATGAAATTTGCATTAAGAATTGAAAAAGAAATAAAGAGATCAACCTGCCTCTATGGTTTTGACTTTGATAATTTTGACGGAACAGATTTTATAGAAATAATAGATGATGTGTTAAAGAATAATAATGAATGGAATTACAAGAGCAATGTTAAAGGAAAAAGAACAGAAAATATTTTTTTAGAAAATCCTAGTTTTAAAGCTATTATGACAGCCAGTAAAGATTATTTGTCTGCATTTACAGGTTTATTAAATCCAGAGTATACGTTATCAGACGCTTACGGCATTAGACTTGATCGCGGAGATTGGACTGCAAATCACAGGCATGGACAGGCTAATGTTTCAGGTATACTTTATTTAACTAGTAGCAATCAAAAATTATTTTTTCCTGAACTTAAACTTCATGTTAAACCTGAACCAGGTAGAATTTTATTTTGGGACAGTTTATTAAGACATGAATCTAAACCTAATCTTGAAGACAAACCAAAACATGCTATAGTCTTTAATTTACACTATGCTGCAGGCCAATATTTAGAGTATATTTCTTAAAATAAAAATAGATTGAATTACTCTATAATCTAATATAATAGCTAATAAACAGGATTTTATATGCTACAAAAACTAGGTTTTTTACCAGGATTTAATAAACAAGTTACACCCACCGGAGCTGAATCACAATGGACAGGAGGTGAAAATGTACGTTTTAGATATGGTACACCTGAAAAAATAGGTGGTTGGTCTCAATTAGGTGATAGTAAATTAACTGGTGCGGCTAGAGGTTTGCATCACATGGTTAATAAAACAGGTATTAAATATTCTTTAATAGGAACTAATAGAATTTTATACGTTTACACAGGAGGAGTATACTATGATATACATCCTTTAACTAATCCATCAGGCACAGCTCTCACAAATGCTTTTAGCACAAGTAATGGATCACCTACCGTAACTCTTACTTTTCCATCAGCACATAATTTTGAACCAGGTGATATAATTTTATTTGGTGACACAACTACTTTTAGTGCTATTACAGGTTCAAACTTTGGTGCTGCAGATTTTTGTGATAAAAAATTTATGGTAACATCAACACCAACAGGAACTACATTAACTATTACAATGCCTGGAAATGAAGGAGGAGCAGGAGCAACTACTTCTGGAGGCATAACTTATTTTCAATATTATCACGTAGGACCAGCTGAACAGGTTGGAGTCTTTGGTTATGGTATATCTCAGTGGGGTGGTACTGTTACAAATCCACAAACTACTACATTGAATGGAGCATTAAATGCCGACTCTGCTGGAACTGGTGGTTCAGGGACCACGATTAATGTAGCAAGTACCACAGGTTTTCCAAGTTCAGGAACAAATTTTATACAAGTAGATAACGAAGAAATATCTTACACAGGAATTACAGCTACAAGTTTTACTGGAATTACTAGAAATGTTAGAGGCACAACAAACGCTTCTCACAGTAATGGTGCAACAGTTACTAACTTTAGTGCTTACTCAGCCTGGGGTCAAGCAGCATCGACCACGGATAAAGTTGAAGAACCCGGTATGTGGTCTATAGATAATTTAGGTAGCACAGCCATTGCTTTAATATTTAATGGTGAGTGTTTTGAATGGAATTCAGATTTAACTAATGCTGTAACAACAAGAGCAACTATTATATCTGGTGCACCTACAGCGTCTAGAGATATGTTAGTATCTACTCCTGATCGTCACTTAGTATTTTTTGGAACAGAAACAACTATTGGTGATAAAACAACACAAGATGATATGTTTATAAGATTCTCATCTCAAGAAAATATAAATGATTATACACCTACAGCAACTAATAGTGCTGGTACACAAAGACTGGCCGCCGGATCACGAATCATGGGTGCTAAACTTGGTAGAAATGCACTTTACGTTTGGACAGACACGGCTTTATTTACCATGCGTTTTGTAGGAACTCCTTTTACTTTTGCCTTTGAACAAGTCGGAACTAACTGTGGATTAATAGGTAAGAACGCTGCTGTTGAAGTTGATGGTGCTGCGTACTGGATGTCTGACAATGGTTTCTTTAGATACACAGGTAAGTTAGAATCTATGGACTGTTTAGTCGAAGACTATGTTTATGATAATTTAAATACAACATCTAATCAAATGGTTTATGCAGGTATTAATAATTTGTTTGGAGAAGTTACATGGTTTTATCCTGAAGCAAACTCAAATGTAAATACACAGTCAGTTACTTATAGTTATCTAGACTCAACTGCTAAACGACCTATATGGTTTGTTAATGCAAGTTCTTTATTTATTAGAACAACTTGGATTGATTCTGCTGTATTTGGATTACCACATGCTACTCAATACGATGCAGGAACAGATACATCTTTTGATGTAACAGGAAACACAGAAGGAATTTCATATTACTATGAACATGAAACAGGAGTTAATCAAGTAAGACTTGGAGTAACAACAGCTATTCCAGCTAATATTACTTCTGGAGATTATGATATTACACAAAAAGTTATTAGAGGAGCTGCAACTAATTTAGGAGACTTAAGAGGTGATGGTGAAAATATTATGCGAGTAAGTAGAATTATACCTGATTTTATTTCTCAAGCGGGTAACACTATTATACAATTAGATTTGAGAAACTATCCTAATAATACAGCAGCTAGTTCATCATTAGGTCCATTTACTGTAACATCTGGAACTGAAAAAATAGACACACGTGCAAGAGCAAGAGCTATCGCTCTTACAATATCCAATACTGCAGTAGATACTAGTTGGAAATTAGGGACTTTTAGGTTAGATATACAAACTGGAGGAAGAAGATAATGTCAATTACAAGATTACAACAAGCTAGACAGATGTACGCAACAGGCCAAAGAGTTGCTAAAACTTTAGATGGTTCAAGACCAGGTTATCGTGGTTCTGATATGGCAACTGTTGGAACTAGCAGTAGAGCTGCAAATACTAGTGCTAAAAATACAAGCGGTGCTGATTATGGCGGAGGTAATCAAGGTGGCGGTGGTAGTGGACCAGATGGTCAGGGTAATGATTACTCAAGTATGACTGGTCAAGATATTAAAGATGCAAGAAGAGCTTTTGAAGTAGGTGTTGCAGGTGGTCTTGCTAAAGATCAAGTTACAGGACCAGGAATAGGTCCATATCAACCTGGAACATATAGTTCTTTTCTATATAATAGACCTAAAGTAAACATTCCTAATTTTGGTCTTTCAGGTATGTTTTTAAATTTATTTAATAAAGGTGTAAATTCACCACTACAACAATTTTCTGATTTTAATGCTTCAAAAAATAGACCTTATTTTATGAATGAAGTAGTAAGAGCGGGTAAAATTAAAGGTTTAAATTATGGAACTGTTTCTGAAATGACTAATGAAGAACTAGAATCAGCTTACAAAAATTATATGAAAGAAAGAGGATCTGGAAATATAGATGCTTATGGTAATCCTATTGGTGGTAGAGATGACAATAGAGGTATTGCAACTCTTTATAACAATAATATGTTTGATGATGTTAATAATGTTGTGGATGAAAATATACAAGTAGCAAGCGATCCATTTACTTCAAGATACTTACAGAATCAACCTACTGATATTAGAGAAGCAATTGAATCAAGAATGCAAAATTATTACACAATATAATGGCAAAGATAGTACAAACATTAACTAGAGCAAGTTCAGAGTATGAAGAAGATGTGGCACAGTCTTTGGTTAGAGATTTAGATGCAGTGTTAGAAAAATTAAACACTACATTTCAAGAAGAATTAAAACAGGAAATAGAAGCTAGAAGTTTCTTTTTAGATTAATGGCGACAGTAAATCAGTATAAATTTGTAGGCATAGATAATAGCACTAGTGGTGCTGCGTTAACCCCGTTTGGATCTGGTAATCCTTTAGTTAGTGAAACATATTTAATTAAATCTATATTAGTTACATCAGCTGGAACACCAACAGTGACTATTACAAACAATAGTATTACCGCTATTAAATCAGCTGCTTTATCAGCAAATGTTACAACAGAATTATTAACCCAACCGCTAATAGTAGAAGGTGGAAAAACTTTTACGGTACTATCAAGTAGCTCTGATTCATTTGATGTAGCAATTAGCTATCTAAATATTAAGAAAGAGGTAACAACATAATGGATGAAATAAAAATGCTAACACCAGAAAAGATAATAACGACAATAAAAAACAAAAAAACAGGTGAAGTATATAAGACTGAAAAAGCTTTAAAAGCTGCTAATATACCTGAAGAGGACGTGCAGAGAGACGTAACAGTTATCATGCCGGCTCTTGATTTGTTTGCAAAAACCAAGTAGTATAAGAAACTCTATAAAATAAGGCAATTATGGCAATAACAGATATACAAATTTCAGAAGAATTAGAAACAGGCGCACCATCTATTAAGTATAGAGGAAACGAAGGACCTAAATCTCCACAAGAAATGGAAATGATGGTTGATGCTATGCTAGAAGAAGAATACAACAAATACGTATTTGATTTATTAGAAATTAGACCTGAAGCTACACCAATGACACTAGAGGAATTTAGACAAATGGTTATTGCAGAAGGACAAATGAGTAAAGGTCCAATTTTACCAAGTCCAGAAGATCCAGTAAATCCTTTTCAACCAAAACCACAGGGACCAGTTTTACCTGACAGACAGATGGCAGCGTATGGTGGTATGATGGGTGGTGATGGTAGACGTAGATATGGAATAGGTAGTTCATTAAAAAAATTTGTAAGAAAAGTTATACCAAATGAAATATCAGAGATTGCAGTTAAAGCTGCACCGTTTGTTGCACCGTTCAACCCGCTAGCTGCAGGTTTAATGTCAGGTATAGGTGGCTTTGATAAAACAGGTAGAATAGGTTCATCAATTAAATCAGGATTAATGAATTATGGTATGGGTCAACTAGCTAGAGGTATTGGTGGAGCTCAAATGCAACAAGGATTTAATCTTAAAATTAATCCAAACGCAACCGGACTAGGACAATATTTTAGTTCTCCAATGGCAGCTGCATCAAGTGGAGTTAATATAGATAAAGGAAGAGGAAGTGCATTAGGGGATAGATATAGATCTGGTGTAGTAGAAGACCCAACAGGATTATTTGCTGAAGGATTAACAGGAGCAGGAGCGTCTTCATCTCCAATAACAGCAGGAAGTTCTATTTCTGTAGATAAAATATCCCCATTAAAAAAATTTACAAATAAAATCATGGAATACGTTCCAACATCTTTAGGTGATGTAAATCCATTTGGAGAAAATTTTGATATTAAAAAAGCAGGAGGAGCACTTGGTTTATTTACTCTTGGTAAAAAATTATTAGGTGAACCTGACCAAGTTGTAGATGAAATTATGGACCGTGGTGAAGGTTTAGATATAGCTGGGATTAGAGCTGAAGTACAAGAAGCATTTAAAGATAAAAGTGGTGAAAAGTTAGCAGCACTTAGAGTTAAATATCCTTTTTTAGGGAGACAAGATACTAAAGACATAGCTAACATGGCTATGGGTGGTAGAATAGGTAGAGCCGAAGGTGGAATTATGGACCTTGGTGGTATGGAAAAAGATTATAGAGCTGAAGGTGGGTTTGTACCAATAGGTAGAGAAGAAAAAGCGGATGATGTACCTGCAAGATTAAGTGTAAATGAGTTTGTATTTACTGCAGATGCTGTTAGAAACGCAGGTGGTGGAGATATAGATAAAGGCGCAGAAATTATGGAGAACATGATGAAAAATTTAGAAGCCGGCGGACAAGTGTCTGAAGAGTCACAAGGAATGCAAGGCGCACAACAGATGTTTGAAACATCAGAACGATTAAGCGAGGTAATATAATGGCTGTACAACAAACACAAGCACTCCCACCACAATACGTAGAAGATCTACAAAAAGATTTAGGAACACAGTTAACGGCGTTAACTGCTGCACCATTAGATACATCAAAATTTGCACCACAAGTTGCTGCACAAGATCAAGCGCAAAAAGATGCATACACAATGGCTACAACTCAAGGCCAAGGTATAGGTGCATTCCAACCTTACATTACACAAGCAGGAGCATACTCGGGACCAACTGGTTATCAACCTTTTATGTCTCCATATCAACAAGATGTAATTGATGCAACACTAGCCGAATACGATCAACAAGCAGCAGCTGGTTTGACAGGTATAGGTCAACAAGCAGCTATGTCTGGTAATTTAGGTGGAGGACGTGAAGGTGTTATGAGATCACAATATCAAAATAAATCTGACATGAACAGAGCATTATTACAATCAGGATTATTACAACAAGGTTTTACTCAAGCTAACCAATTAGCTAATCAAGCTTTTGGTCAACAACAAGCTTTAGCTCAACAAGTTCCACAATTATATGGAGCAGACGTAGGTGCTTTAAGATCAGCGGGCGCAGATCAACAAGCACAAGCACAAGCAGGTCTAGATGCTTTAAGAGAGCAAAATAGATTAGCAGCGTTCGAACCATACGAAAGATTAGGTTATCAACAACAAGGTGTAGCAAGTATTGCATCTGGAATGCCTGGACAATATCAATCTATGGTAACACCTAACCCTACGCCGTTGCAGAATGCGTTAGGAATAGCTGGTGTTGCTGGTGGACTGATGACTGGTTACGGTGACTATCTAAGAGGAAGCGGTCAACAATAATGAATAACTTATACAAAAGACCTATGTTTAGAAAAGGTGGGTCTGCTGAAGGCGGAATTACATCTGGACTACAAGCACCTAGACAAGGTTATGACAATGGGAACAGTGTACAAAAATTTGACACAAATCAAAACATAGCAGAGTTTTTAAAAAACGCATCTATCGGTGATCAACAAAGATTAGTTGAGCAACTGTATCCACAAAAACCTAGAACTGATTATAGTAAACGTAGATTAGGTGATCTAATGATTGACTTTGGAATAAACATTGGATCACAAACACCAATAGGCAGTGGTATTGGTGGAGCTATAAGCACGGCACTAGCAGCAGCTAAAGATCCGTTTGAAAAATTTAAAGCATCAAGAGGTAATGAAGAATTACTAATGCAACAACAAGCAGAAAATTTAGATGAAAGAAGAGCTGGTATGTTTAAATCATTGATCGAAGGTCAGTCAGATATACTAGCGGAAAAATCTGGATCAGGTCGTTTTAGAGACGAGGCAGCAGCTATTGAATTAAGAAGAATTATTCCAAGACTAACAGAGTTAAAAGATAAAAGAAAAAATGAAACATTAGGTCCAGGTGAAGATGTAGAATTATTACAGCTGCAAGAAGAGTTTAATTTGTATCGTAAAAAAGATGTAGGTCAAGAAGTGCTTGTTGATATTTATGTAAAAGGAAAAGGTGAAAGATACCTACCTAATAAAATAGAAGAATTATATAGGGAAGATTTAAAATTAAATGAAAATCGTAAGTACAAATCTTCAAGCGATTCACAACTTGAAAAAGATGCTTTGGATGCTATTAAAAAAGAAATACAAGAACTAACAGCATCTTTTGCTAGCGGTGGTAGAGCAGGATACGCGAACGGTGAAATGGTAATGAAAGAACAAGTTACAGAGACCATGGCTCCCGGACCTATGGCTCAATCAGATAATCCTATAAGTTATGACCAACTAAGAGCAAGACTACCAGCAGAGATTACAGATGACATTGTAGAATTAATGTCTAACAGTGCAGAGGCATTAGAAGACTTTGCTATGATTTCATCACAACAAGATGTGGATTTATTTAACCAAAAATATAGCGTTAATTTAGTATTACCATCGGAGGCGTAACATGGCAGAAACAGCCTACGAACGATTTCTCAAAGACCCTAATAAGGAAGAAGCTGTTAATATAGATATCAAAGATCAAAAACCTTTAGACTTAGATCAAGTTAAACAAAAAATAGCAGACGAATTAGCAGTACAATCAGAACCTAAAAAACCTGTCAAGTGGTTGGCTATGCCTGACCCTAAAAGTATTTTAGAATTATATAATACACTAAGTCCTAACGCACAAATTGGACAAGCAATTACTGCCATGACTAAAGGTAAAATTAATATGACATCAATAAAAGACATTCAAGCTTTACCTGATGCAAAGGCTCCTAGTTTTAAAATTAATAACGAAGAGATTACACAAGAAAGAGATTACACAACTGGCTTAGATGAAATAGCAAAAGGTATTAGTTCTGGTGTATATGATTTACAAAATAGCATAGGTTCATTATTATTTGCTGGAACAGATTTAGTTTTTAACACAGACTTTATGTCTGGTTTTGAAAAAATTATGGAGGAAAGAGAACCTACTCGTCCTGAAACATGGAGAGGTGAAGTTACATCTTTACTAGTTCAATTTGGTATACCGGGTACAGCCATTGCAAAAATTGTAGGAAGAATACCATCCGTAGTTAAAATGAAAAAAGCAGCTGACGCTGTTAAAGGTGGTAAACTTAGAAAAGCTAGTCAAATTGCAGCAAGATCTGTAGAAGGTGCAACGATAGTTGGTGCAACAGATTTTTTAGCATCAGGACCTGGTAGAGAATCTTTTTTTGTAGAACCAGAAGATACTAAAGGTTTAAAAGGTAGAAAAAAAGCAGCAGCAGAATTTAGAAACAGAGTTAAATATGGTGCAGAAGGTGTATTAATAGGTGGAGGTTTTCCATTAATAGGTAAGTTTACACAACTAGGTTATAAGTATGGATTAGCTCCATTAATTGCTAACAAAGCAGGTATAGGTGTAGCTCAACTTGGAGCTAAAGCAATTGACAAAACAGTAATGAAAGGTGCAAAATTATTATTAGGTAATAAAGTTGTAGCACCTCTAACTAGACAAGCATCACAAAGTTTACAAGACGCAGGTAAGTTTACGATTGGTAAAGTAGTAGCTCCTTTATTAGTAAATGCTAGAGCAGGAAATTTTACAGCAAGTAGATTTAAAACACAGCTACCACCATTTAAAGATTGGAGATTAAAATCTGTAACATCACCTAACAAAATAGATTCAAGTCTTAAAAAAATAGATAACGTTTTATCTTGGTTTAGATCTTACGGTAAACAACCTAAAGATATTGAAGGTGTGAGTGAACAAGTTAAATTATATATAAAAGGTAGAGCTAGAAAAGTTGATAGAACTTACGAAGGTTTAGAAAAAACTGCATACAACTTAGCTAAAAAATTTCAAGATCAATACAATAAAAACATTAGTTCTCCAGCTATGTTAAGATATTATTCAGATGAAGTAAAAGAAATAGCTAGTAATATTTTAAAAGATGCAGATGCAGTAGTCAAAGGTCAAAGAAACCTAAATGATTTACCAAAAGATTTACAAGCATTAACAAAAGATTTAATTAATGACATTAAAAAAATTCAAACTGAATTTAAAAAAGTATTACCAAAAGGTAAAGAAGCAGATGAGTTAGCAAAAGAATTAGCTACCGTTGAGGTAAACAATGTAGGTAAATATTTAGTAAGATCTTTTCAAACATTTAGAAATCCTGAGTATGTTCCTGATGAAAAAGTTATGAACAAAGCTGTTAATTTTATAGTAGAAAAAGTAATTAAAAAAAACACAAACTTAAAAGAATCTGCAAAAGCTACTTTTCCAAAATTAAAACCAGAAAAAGCTTACATAGAATCTGCTAAAATGCATGTAGAAGATATATTAAGAACGGGTAGAGCTGAAGGTAAATCACCCATAAAACAATTACGAGATATAGGAACTCGTATATTATTAAATGATAAATTTAGATATTTAAAAACAGGTGAAGAATTACCGGATGCAATAAAAAATTTATTAGGTCCTGAAAGAAATTTAAAAGCATCTGTTGGTTATACAACTGCAGAAGCTATTTCATCTATGGCTAACAAAAGAGCAGCAGATTACATTGCAAATTCTGGATTAAAAAATGGTTGGTTGTTTAACAGTTTAGAAGATGCAACTAACGCAGGATTTATAGGAGCACAACAAATTAAAAGTGTACCAAGACTTGGTATTATGAAATCAAGTTTATTAAACAAATGGGCATCGCCTGAATACGTACAAGGATTTGCAGGAATTGGTGGAGACTTAGATAAATTAGTAGAAAATGCTTTTTATCGTTTTATGTTACAATCTAAAGTAGGTGTACAAATTGGTAAAACATTATACTCACCACAAACACAAGTCAGAAATGTAACTTCAGCTTCTTTCTTTGCACTAATGAACGGACACATTGGTGGTAGAGCTAGTGTTGTTGATGCTATGCGAATTGTTTCAAGAGATATATTTAAAGCAGGTGGTAATAAAATTGATGAAGTAGAATTTAATAACTATGTAGAAAAATTAATTAGACTTGGTGTGTGGGATGAAAACGTTGTAGCTGCAGAATTAAAAGCTGTAACACAAGATATTAAAAACAATGTAATAAATACAACTGATCAATTGTTTGACAGATTGATGAAAATGGCACCTACAGATAAAGTTGCAAGACTATATGCAGGTGGCGATAACTTATGGAAAGGTTATGGTTTTGAGTTTGGTAAATCACAATTGTATCAAGCACTAAAAAGTTTAGACGATGTAAAACAATGGTTTAGATACATGGGTAAAGAGTTTGAACCAATCAATACAGTTACAGGTCAAAAAAAAACATTTGATAATGCAA
>Ga0315315_10001478_pt1 | contig 21546 bp, 45 predicted proteins | sample M140m3416metaG_FD_203699 | JGI IMG/M metagenome (GOLD analysis project Ga0315315, IMG submission 203699) | Ammonia-oxidizing marine archaeal communities from Monterey Bay, California, United States - M1 40m 3416 | ecosystem: Environmental > Aquatic > Marine > Intertidal zone | place: USA...
CTATTGTTATATATACAAATTTAAACATTTTAATAAATATGAAGGTGTATTAACTTTCATGAAATTTTTATATTTTGCCGAAAAAGAATCGGTAGGTTCTAATACAGCAATCAAATTATTTAACAAACATAGAAAAAAAATAGACAGGTGTCATAAAGGTTGTAGATATTTTGAGGGTGCAGATGAAAATATGGATGAAGAAAGAAGATGGATTTATAAATTTACAATACCTCCAGGTTCATAATGACCACCTGTATACATCAAAGTTAATTCTTCTGATGGATTTCTACCGCAATCAAATTTGGAAACTATTCTTCCATTATAAGAAACCTTGATGATGACATTATAATATTTACTAGCTATTGCTATTTCAGGAGCTCCACCCCATTGACCAGGGTTTCTCATCCTTTGTACATATCCTGCTGGACTTAAATTATTGTTTTCATCTAGATTACAATACTCTAACCACACTTTTAATTTTTCATCTCCAATATTGTATTCGAAATGTTCAAGTAATCTATCACAAATATAGTTTCTAAATTTCTCAACATCAATAGGACCAATTTTATAACGAAGTAAAACGGAAAGACTTCTAAAGAGACAACTCATTAATAATAAACAAGATATAAAAAATGAAGTTTATTAGACGTAAAATGATGTCTAATATGGAAAACGCTATATATTTTTTCGACCTAGAAACAACTGGTCTATTGAAACACAATGGCCGAATTATTGAAATTGCATGCTGCAAAATGGTTTACGAACCAAATGGAAAATTTTATTCTTCAGGAACATTCGAAGAATTTGTTAATCCTGAGATTCCTATCCCTCCAGAAAGTACGAAAATTCATGGAATTACCGATTACAGAATAAAGGATAAACAAAAAATTGGAAGCATGTTACAAAAATTTGTAGAATATTGTCCTGAAGGTTCAGTTCTAATTGCACACAATGGAGATAATTTTGATAAAATAGTTCTTGAAAGAGAATTTAAAAGAGCAGGTATGGAAATGCCAGAGTACAGATTTGCTGATACTCATAAAATGGCGAGAACAATTTTACCATACTCACCTAGATATAGTTTACAATATCTTAAACAATGGTTTGAAATTACAGTATCAGGACCTGCGCATAGAGCATTACCTGATGTATTAGTAATGATAGATGTTTATCATAAACTTAGACAAAATAGGTCAAATAATATGATGATAGGTATGAGTGAACAATATGAAATTAAAACTATGCCTTTTGGTAAACATAAAGGGGTTAAATTAAAAAATTTAGAAAAAGATTATATTCACTGGATGTTATACAGATCAGATATATTCAAAGGAGGAGAAAACCCAGATTTAAAAGAAGTATTATTGAAAACTCTTAAAAAAAAAATAAGAAATAATGGTAAAAAAAGAAAAAGGTCTAATTCCCTATAATTTTAATAGGACGTAATAGTAATGGAAAATAAAGAGACAAACACCGACCCCTTCCCTTCTAACGAAGGAGAATATTTAGTAATGGTAAATGAATTAAAAAAACAATTTGACGAAGAGAAGGCAAAGTGGACAGCAAAATTCACAATTTTAGAAAAACAAAATAAAGAAATGAGAAATTTTATTAAAAAGATTAATCATGTTACTGGTGAAATTGTTAATTCTAATCATAATAAAAGATTATTTGATGAAATAGATGAAGGTTCAAATAGTAACCCAAGACCTAGGAGAAGGAGGAGAAGGAGGAGAATAAGATTAGTAAGAAATGATAGTACTGAAATGACTGAAACAGAAAGAGAGTTTTATAATTTTTTAATGCATAGTTTAGAAAATCAAAGTGAACAACCTGTTGAACCTGTTGCTGAAATTTAAGTGAATAGTACGTACAATGGATGAAGAAGGTTTATTAGATGTATCAATATTATTAGCTATTATTATTACTCTAGTAGCATGTATAGTAAATTCTTTTATTAGAGAAAGAAAGATATACTGTTACAAAAAAAGAAATTTAGAATATATTGAAGTCTAATTAACAAGACGTAAAATGAGAGACCGAGACCTAGCCAATGTTATTGTATTTGCCTTTTTTGTAACGGCATTTGTAATTACAATATTTTACTATTATATTAAACAAGAAAGAATGTTTTGTTTTCGAAATAAAGAAGAACAAGATGATGGAAGAATAGAATATTCATTGTTGTAAATGAGACGTAAAATGGACAAATTACCTAGTGATGTTTTAACACTAATATTTCAATTTGACCCAACCTATCATGAACAGTATAAACAGGTATTATTAGAATTATATTCTAGAACTAAATGGAAGATTGTATGGGTAAATGTAGTTAGACCACCTGAATATACCCATGATGAAAATTATCGTGATGCAATAATAAATTATTGGAATAAAACTTATCCAGAATACTATGGATTAACTAGATTAACCAATAAAGAATATTGTACAGAGGGTGTAATTAAATTAGAAGACGTAAAATGAATAATATTCCTCTATTTTTAGGTATTTTATTTTATACTATAGGATGTATAGCCTATACCTATGATGCATTAAAAAGTAAACCAATAAACAAAGTAGTTTTAGCAGCTTGTATTTGTTTTGATATTGGTTCGCTTTTTTTTATGATTGATTATTTCTTGACGTACAATGTGTAAACCAAGATATTCAAGGGACCGGGTAACCGGTAATTGTTCAATATGTTTTAATAATATTGAAACTAATATGATTAAAATGGCTCATGAAAAAATTACATCAGAAGCATCTGGTACAATGGAAACCAGTTGGAAAGTTTGGTTTGGTAAGAAGATAATGGGTACTAGATATATTGAAAATATAGCTGCTGATAAAGTTGAAGCAGCTAAAAGAGCAGCAGAAGAAATAATACCAGGTCTTGTGTGTAGAACTATTAAAACATTATTAACTATTTTTATTTTTGTAACTTTTATTTGTACTTGTATATACTTATTCGTGTTTTACATAGCTGGGAATTTATATTCAGGAAATGATTTATTTGGTTATAGAATTGCGCTATCAGTATTAGGATTCGTGTTTTATTCAATAATACTTTATAAAGCCATAGGTAGTGGTATAGAAAGTATAACTGAAGGGGTTGAGAATGGTATTAAAAGTGCAGCTAGGTAATTAAAAGACGTAATATGAATAAAATTCCAGAAGAGTTAGTAGAACATATCATATCATTTGCTTGTGATAGAAGAGGATATAATAGTATCGGCTACTATAAAAGAGTAAAAGACAATGAACCAAGAATGAAAAGAATAACGGTAGAACTATTCACATTAGAAATAATAATGAATGACTTCTTTAAACCTAGCTTTTATTTGAGAAAATCAAAAAGAAAAGATGCAACTAAGAAATTCTTAAAAAGTTTGAAAAAAGGATGCCCTAGTGTAGTGTATCATACTGGTAAATATAGAAGTGATTATGAAGAATATATTGCTACTCGTGATTATAAAATTTACAATCATAATCCAAAACGGTATGAAGAATATTTTAAATTCAGAAAAGATTATTATGACCATTACCATCCTTAGTAAAGTATTCAGACGTAAAATGAATAATATTCCAGAAGATTTAGTAGAACATATTATATCATTTGCTTGTGACAGAAGAGGATACAACACTATTGAATATCACAAAAGGAAAAAAGAAAATTTCCCTAGGATGAAAAGAATATTAATAGAGATAAGTGATTTTTTTTTCTACGAGAGAATGCAAAATCGACCATTTTCGATTGTTAGTTTAAGGCCAATTAAAGAACAGAAGAAAAGATTTAAAATTTTTAAAGAAAAATTAAAAGAAGGTAAAGCGAGTATTTTGTATCATACAGGATTTTATCTGAATTACTATGAAGAAGAAATAACAGTAAATGGATACAATAGAATAGGATACAGGTTTGGTATAAGGTTGTGAAAAAAAGACGTAAAATGAATAGTATACCAGAAGATTTAGTAGAACATATTATATCGTTTGCTTGTGATAGAAGAGGCTACAACAGTATCGAATACTGTAAAAGAAAAAAAGAAAATGAAAAAAGAATGGAAAGAATAAGAATAGAATTAATACACTGGACTGGTGTGACAAGTGATATGGGACGAGACAACGAACGCAAAAGTGTATGTTGGTTAAAATCTACTAATAGTCAAAGATCCCGATACTATCTTTTCAAAAGAAGTTTAAAAGATGGTAATCCACAAGTTTTTTATCACATTGGGTGTTATTTAAGCAAAGACCATGAATTAAACGCTATGATGGAACGAGAAGATTATTAAAAGACGTAAAATGGATAGAAACTTTGATAAATATGTAAACAGAAATGTCATATTAACAAATTGGAATGGTTTAAAACAACATGTTAAGATTGTTAAAAACAATAAAGAAAAAAAATGGTTAGAAATAACAGAAATGTTATTTTCACCTGGTACTCACTTTCTAACTTACAAGAACATAGGTGAAGGTTGTGCCGTTACAAAAATTGAATTTAAAGATTAGACGTAAAATGGAATTTCCAGATGAATTATGGAAAATAATAAAAGACTTTCAAATAGATTACAAAAAATATCATACTAAAAAATTAAGGATTGTTCATGATGAAATGATGGAAACTAGACCAGTTTGTTATTATGCAGTTGAAGTTGGAAAATCACCTAGTGATGAATGGTGGTGGGATAAAAAAATGTATTTCAACATTCCAACTGAAGTTACTTTGACACATCAAAGTTGTGATAGAATGTATAGGAGAAAATTTCAAGAAACACTTTATCTACATAGTATAGAAGTAGGTGGAGAAAGAAAAAGTAAAAGATGGGGTATAGAAAAGTACAGACATTGTGTATTTTACTATGGATGGTACAATTTAAAAAGAGAAGAAAAAAAAACTTTTGAAAATTTGTTATCAAATTGTGAATGTCAAGGAAGATTTTGTTCTCCGATTTATTATTAAAGAGACGTAAAATGGAACTTCCAGATGAATTATGGAAGATAGTCAAAGAATATCAAATAGACCATCAAAAACATCACTCTAAAAAATTGAAACTTTGTCACGAACAATTATTGTTGAATAGACCTTTTAGTCTAAAAAAAAGAACATTAGGATTAATTCGGGCAATAGGTCATAGTCCTACTTGGAATACATTATCCACTAGGGATATAATTATTTTTGAAGCTGGTAGTGAATCTCCAGCTAGGTTAAAATTACATGCTATAGAAATAACCCCTAAACAAATTGGATTACCAAATCAATCATATTGGTATGATAGAGATATAATTTTATATTATGGGTGGTGTTATGAAAAAGACTTTACTATAGGAAACAGAATATCACATATTGGTTTTATGTTTGATAATCTCCCTAAACAAGGGAGGTGTTACAATGCATTAATCGATGACATTGAACCTGATTATTATTAAAGAGACGTAAAATGGAACTTCCAGATGAATTATGGGAACACATTAAAGACTTCGCTTTTGATTGGAAAAGAAATCATAAAAAAAAATTACAACAAAGCTTTGGAAAAATAAAAAATTGTTATTATTCTTATTTACTTTATTCTAGTGAACATCCTCCATGGTCAGAACATATGATGAATTTAAGTGACACAATATTAAAAGGAGAACCATTAGTAGAAATAGAAAAAAAACCTAACGGTGGTAATTGGATATATCATTTTGGTTGGTCAAAGAAAACAGGACATGAACTGGACTGATAGTAAAACGTAAAATGGAATTTCCAGATGAATTATGGAATATAATAAAAGACTACCAAATAGATTATAAAAAAAATCATCATAGAAAATTAAAACTTTGTCATGGACAAATATTTTCAGACCATAGACCAGTATATTATAAAAAAGTGACAGGGGGGTTTTCACCAGGGATAGGGGATAATCCAACATGGTGTAGTTTTAGTAAGAACAATCATAAAATTTCTGTTTTGTCAAATAACAACACAGAAACAATGGTATTAACTTTGCACGCAATAGAAATAACACCAAATGATGAATATTACGATGTTAGGTATATACATTTATATTATGGTTGGGTGATTTTAAAAAATTTCGATGATGGTGTATTTAACCAAAGATGTTCTTATTATGATTTTTTTCCGGATTATTATTAAATAAGACGTAAGATGGAACTTCCAGATGAATTATGGAATTTAATTATAGACTTTGCATTAAACTTCAAAAAATCTCATAAAATGAAGTTAGAACATTCATTGAAACTTATAGAAGGTATATATGATTCATTCTGGTATGAATCAGATTCTTTTCCACCATGGTCTAAGAGATATATTAAATATCAAGTACCTGAAGAATTAGATGTACCCCTTGTATCTATTTCATGGGATCCTGAAAAACAATTATGGATATATGGATACGGTTGGTGTAAATATTAATAACTTAAATAAATAAGTACGTATCAGTATATGTATTTCCCAGATGAATTATGGAGAATAATAAAAGGTTTTCAATTAGACTACAAAAAACATCATATCATCAAAATGAGTAATTGTTTAGAAAAAATAAATGGATTATATGGTGAAATATATGAAAGATGGACACATTTCCCAGTTTGGCCTAATACGAATGATATAATTAGAGCTGAATATTTACATTGGCGTGGTGAATGGACACCAAGACCTAATTTACCTTTAGTATCAATCACTTACAATGTGGTAGGTAATGGTGGATGGTGGGGTGGTTATGGTTGGGAAAGAAAAAAAGACGTAAAATGGAACTACCAGATGAATTATGGAATATAATCAAAGGTTATCAATTAGACTACAGACAAAAACATAAAAGGAATATGGAACCTTCTTTAGAACACATAGATGGATTATACAAAGAAGTGTATTTATACAGTTCAGTTTTCCCTTCTCTAGGATATAGAGAAGAAGTAGTAGCTGTGGAAAATCATGGATTGTGGGTTCCTCTTCAGAACTTACCAGTAACAATAGTAGGGTGGAATTTGAAAGGAAAACAAAAATGGTGGTATGGTTTTGGTTGGATACGAAAAAAAGAACTAAAGAGATTTAAACAAAATAGATTATCATATTAAATATGAATTCCCCACTTATAGGTACACGAGAAAACAATTATAAATTTTTTTACTGTGTAGGTATATCAGGTATATCTAGTCTATTAATATTATTAATAATTACAGGGTATACTGCTTACATATCTACCGATATAGGCAGACTAATGAGAGATATGTCAGAAGTAATTGAAGATGTTAGAATAATTCTTCCTACCGTAGAAGAATCTTTTAGAATGTTACACAGAATGTGCGTACATGAAAATTTTACTAAGAGTTATGGTAATGTTTGTTATAAAGAAATAAAATAAAATATATTTTTCACGGTAGTTACGTGTTTAGGGAAGAAATGGCAAACGAAAATTGAGGATTGTGAACCGGGATCGGGGATTCAGGATTTTCAAAAAAAATATGCCTAAGATTGGACAAAGTAATAAAGTTAAATCTTTTTTATTTTTTGTCTATGTTTCATATTTTCTATGTCACAATCTCCAGAAGTTGGGTATTTTTTCTTTCCGTATTTTTTTTGCAATAACAACCATTCGAATACTCCTCCGCTATAAATGTACACAGTTTCTAAATGTCCTAATTTTTTCTCAGCGAATTTATGACTAGCGTTACAAGTATAATTAGCACAATAAACTATTGCGATATCTTCTTCTTCCATGTTTTTAATAACTTTTCTCATAGCAGGGTAAGGTATCGTTCCAGGAATGACACAAGAATGATAATTTTTTTTAAGACCATTGAATAATAAAACTTTACCTGTTCCTAAAAGTTTTTTAAAATCAGTTACACCTATTTCTTTAATTTGCATAATAAATATTATTATTAAAATAATAATGTTTTATAAACGTAAGAAAAAATGTCCAGCTTTCTTAGAAGACTTAGAAAAAATCCAAATAAGAATCTTAATGTCTTATTAGAAGAAGATTATAAAGCAATAGAATTTTTTAAAAATAAAGGTTTTGATATTAATTATGTTACTCTATCTTTCTTTAGAGTTTGTAAAGCAAAAAAACAAATAATAAAACTGAATGTAAACACGATGAATTATTTAAATCATTGTTTTAAATTTTCAGAAGAAGAAACTACGAGTAAGAAAAATTTTTATTTAGTAAAATCTTTATGTAAATTTCTAAGTAGAAACTATTATGGAATTTTTAATCCTAGTGATGAAAATTTAAATAAAATACAATCTTTATGGCCAATTTGGGATAAAGAATGTTCTTCTATTTATAAATTTTGCACAGACAAAAAAACTGTTAAATCACATTTACAAGTTATAGAAAATGTGATAGATGAAAAAAATATAGTAGAAATAAATTTAGAATGTTTAAGATTAGAATATAATGAAATAAAAAAATATTCAAAAATAGAAAAAAGTTCATTTATTAATCTATTGGAACAAAACCAAAATCTTATTAAAGAAAATGAAAGGTTGAGAAACAAATATGAAAAATCTGAAGATAGATGTCCTATATGTTTAGAAAACGTAGATAATTACATAGTTACTGTTTGTAATCATAAATTTTGTAATGATTGTTTTATACCATGGATTGAAAAAGAAAATACTTGTCCAGTTTGTAGGTATAACTTAATAAGTCCTGTTGATAATGAAAATTTATTAAGTATAGAAGAGTTATTATAACAGACGTATAATAACACATGGTAAAGTATTTTGTTCATAAAATAGTTAATGTCAGAAAAGTTAAAAAGAAAAGAGAGTATCAAGTAAAATGGAAAAACTATTCAAACAAACACAATACTTGGGAACCTATGCACCGTTTGATCGAGGACGGTCAAGAAAGGTTCATTCATGATTATGAAAAACAAATGAAAATCAAAAAGAAGGAAATTAAACCTTCAAGTGTAAAAAAAAGAGCTATACCAAAAAGAGTAAGGAAAGCAGTATGGGAAAAGTATGCAGGTAAAGTATGGCAAACAAAATGTAATGTATCATGGTGTAACAACCAATTAGTGTCTTTAGGTTCTTGGCATGTAGGTCACAATATCTCCGAAGCAAAAGGTGGAGAATTTTCCATTGACAATTTTAGACCGATTTGTCAACAATGTAATACCAGTATGGGTACTACAAGTATTGATGAATTTTCTAGAACCTATTCATCTTCTAAAGACTTCTATGACCAAAAATTTTTTCCAAATATGAAGCGCAAATATCCAGTGGTCGACGGTAAATGTACATGTAAAGGATTCCAGTACCGAGGTCATTGTCGGCATATGAAGTAATTTTTTTCAAATTTTTAATATCTTAGATAATTCTTAGAGAATTGGTCAAGATGAATTTCAATACAGCAAAGCAAGGTTTAAATATGTTAGTAAAATCAGGTTTCATAGATACTGATATTGGAATTTTCAGTATTTTCACTACAAATTTTGTACTTAAAAGTAAAAGTGTAAGAGACTGGGTTAACAGAGTTTATTTTTCTTTCTTACTTAGTCAAATAAGAGATTTCTTTTTAGACAACCCAAAACTATTTTTAATATATTTTAAAGAAGAATATTCTAATATTTGTAAAGGTGAAGTTTTAACTATTACAGATGGATTGATAAATACACCTAATTTAAAAATTGAGAACCTAGTTCAATTAGCTAATGTATTGTAAATTTTGAGACGTATAATGGCTACAACAAAACAAACTTACGAGATTATCAAAGTATTATCTGAATTAAGTAAACAAGGACCTTTTTCCATGGAAGAAGGTCTTGGTTCACTTAAGGATGTCATCAAAATAAATAGTCCTTTTGCAAGTAAAAAAGCAAAAGAAATATGGAAAAGTTCTGATAAAAATTTAGAATTACTTTTTACAGTATCTGGTAGTAGTACTAAAGGTTATACCACTACAGATGTTCAGAAATTATTAGGATTAAAAGTAGAAGAAAAAAAGAAAGCACCAAGTATTAAACCTTTTGTTAGTAAAAAAGCAAAAACATTAGCAGATGAAAATAATCTTACTAAAGAAGATTTTCCACAAATGGAAAAAGTTTCTTTGAAAGATGTAAAAGAAAAGTTAGGAATAGTAGATCAAAAAAAGAAAGCACCTAGTGACCTTTTTGCGAGTAAAAAAGCAAGAGAATTTGCACAAACAAATGATCTTGATTCTCACGAACACTTCAAAACGGCAACAGGAACTAGCAAAGATGGAAAATTTTCTCTATTAGATGTGAAGAAATTTGTTGATTCATTACAAGACAGTAGTAGTAGTGAGGAAGAAGATGATGATGATGAATAATTTTTTTTATAAAAATTTATATAAAGAAAAAGGGACGTATTTATTATCATGGAAGAACAAACAAAAAATTTAGAAACAGAAAATTTAAATGTCCAACAAAAAACTTTATCATTAATAGAAAAATCACTTTCTATTCAAAAAGAAAGAAAAGAACAGAAGAAAATAAAAAATGAAATTTTTAAAGCTGCTATTGAAAATGCAGAAAAAATAGCACTTAATTCATTATGTTTTCCTGAAGAAGAAGTCAATAGACTTTTAGAAGAAGCTGAAGTATCATACGGTATTAAACAGATTCAATGGTTTTGGCTTTTAAGAAATGAAGAAGATTTCATTATACTTGAAGATGGAATAGAAACACCAACTAGGTGGAATCGTAATGCTCGTCAAGAAGAAGAAATTAAATTCAGATTTTCAAGATTTTTCAAAAGAGAAGATTTCATTAATAAATGTAAAGATTATTATAAAAAGTATAATTGTAACATTGAAATTACAAGAACAAAAGGTCCACGATGGGAAATTTCAATTAAACAAGAAAATTAAGTTCAAATACGTAATATGAAAAAGTTATTAGATGATTTGATAAAAGATAAAATATTTTCTGTTTTTAAATATCATGAAAATTTTGAAAAAGTTTTAAAAGAATTTAAATCTTTTGTTCATTGTAATCCTGATAGAGATATGGGTTCTATTATATTAGCTAGGATAGATGGAATGCCATTATTAGAATAGACGTACTATGAATCATGTAACACATAAAAGCAAAGGTTGTAGAATAAACTTAATCGGGGGAGAATGCGTAGAATGTTACCAAGATTATTATCTAACACATAATAATGTTTGTAAAATTTGTCCTCCTTCTTTTTTTGAAAATTTTAAAGAAGAGAATTGTAATATTACAATTTATTCACAGTTTTGTAATAAATATGTTGTAAAAGATTTTCCTTATGTAAAATTTAATTCCTCTTCAATTGGAAATATAGATTGTACTCCATCAGTTGTTATATTTTTTTTACCATCAATAATAGTTTTAGCAATTATTTGTTGCTTTTGTAAATTATGGAAAAAAAGTAGAACACAAGACGTAAAATGGAATTATTGAATAAAACACCCCAAATGGATTTAAGTCTTATAGCAGATGCTCTACATGAGATTGCTGTAGATTTGAAAAAACACACTAATGTAAAACAAGAAATGAATGTAGAAGAAACAAATGTAAAGGTAGAAGATGATGATTATTCTATGGTTTCTTCGGAAGAAGAATTTGATGAAGAAATTTTAAAAGAACAAGAAAAAATAGAAACTGAAGAAATATTAAGTAAAATTGAAGTTTTACTGAAAACAATAATTTTTACTAAAGCGATAGGTAGTAAAGGAGATATCTATGATGTAGATATAGAAAACATGACTTGCACTTGCCCAGCATTTGTTTATAATCCTTATCAAAATATTTGCAAGCATTTGAAAAAAGCTTTGAAGTATAAAGCAGATTATGAAAAGAATTTTCAATACCCTAAATTATCTAATCTCCATAATAAAGAAGATTATTAAATCTAGTATACGTAAGATGTATACTAGGGCGTATCTAGTTGAACTAGTTACTTATAAAAAATATTTCGTGAATAGAAGATTCATAGCTCATGATGGTAGTAGTTATATAAAACCTCAACCTTTCATTGGATTTTATGTAAATGATGATACTATTAGTAGACTACCGTTTAATATAATATTTAGACAAGTACACAATGGTCATTTAGTTTGGGTTCACATAAACAATGAATTTTATGAAATAAAACTTCCATACTTAGAACAAATAAGAAATTATTGTAAAAGTGTACCTAGTTTACAAAATCTTTGTAAAAGTGTAATTTCTTCTAGGGATTTATACTTTTTTAAAAAATATTATTGTTAAAAGACGTAAAATGAACAGTATAATATTAACTGAACTTGTTCAGAAAAATATAGCAGAATTTCTAGAACCAGTAAAGAAAAGTTGTTCTATTAGAATTCAACAGAATGCTGGTTGTATAGAAGCAGGACATAGTACAGATAATTGTCTGTATTGTAGTAAAAGATATGTACCTGGGCAAGTTTTTTTTTATTTGAAAAAAGGAGGAGATAAAGATTTATTTGAAAAATGGATGGTTAAAATAAAGAAAGATTGTGTAAATGATAATCGTGTTATAAAATATAACAATAATACATACCTTAGAGATTTGTATCTAAGTACACAACCAAAATTTAAAGATTTATTTAATGACAAAAAAATGTGGATAGGGAAGACAGAATTATTTTCATGGGAAAATGAAGACTTTGATTGTAAATATACATTGGAAGGTTTACATTTTTCTTTATTTAGAGATTTTGTGTATAATTTACCTTGTTTAGATGAATTTTATGATTCTTTTCATTTTCGATGGGAAGAAACCATAGATTCTTCATCTAGGTATACAGATATATATATAGAAGAAAATACAAAGAATCATTTATGTTTAACTAATAAAATTTTTAACAAATATTGTAAAAAGACGTAAGATGGATATAATAATAATTTTCAACCTTGATAAAAATATTTCATTCTTTGTTCTAAAAGGTAATGGTTTAGAACATAATAAACTAAAAATTAAAGAAGTTGATAACCAATGGAAAACAACATTCTCAAGATACAAACTTCCTAACGGAGAAGAATTAACATTTGTTTGGAAAACATTTATGGATGACGAACAAATACTTGAGATAATTAAATTAAAAGATAAAAAAATGACAGTCCTAGCTAAATGGAGTTGTAGGAATGGAGTTATACTTACTCATTTTATAAGACTAGTTGGTATAAATGTGAAGTATAAAATAATAAGTAAACAATTTGGAAATTGGGCAAATTTTGAAAGAGACAACAAAAGAATAGTTTATAATGATAATGAAGGAAAATGGCCAGGAGATTCGAGAAATGGAGTAGGATATGTTTGCTAAATAAGACGTAAGATGGATATTCGAATTTGGGATAAAGGTAAAAAATTTAATATGAATAGAGTAGACTACATTAATACTTCTTCTGAAAATCACGAAGAAGAAATATTGAAATATTATACTAACTCAATGATAACAACAATAAAAGAATATTTAATTAAGAAAGAAGATGAACAAGAACTTTTTAATAAAATTCTACATACAGTGAAACAAATTAAATCATTAAATGACAATGATGTAGGTAACAAAAGAAAAAGATAAATAAGACGTATAATATGTCAACTGATAAAATAATAAAAAATGTTATTTATGATTCTATCAGTAAAATAGAAAAGTCTTTTTCTATTTTAAGTATTGAAAAGAAAAGTTTTTTCAGTATTGTAACTGAATTAATTGATAAAAAATATGAAAAAAAACAAAAAAGAAATATTTGGGGGAATAGTCGATGGGAAAATATTTCTTCTATGGAAAATGATGATGTAGGTAAAGTAGGAGAAGAAATAATTGATAATTTTTGTTTGTTAGCAGGTATTGATTCTGATATAAATGGAATAAAAACTAAAACTTTAGGAGGAGGAGAAGGAGATGGTAAAATAAACTCAAAAACTGTAGAAATAAAAACAGCAAGGCTAGGGAGTAACGGAAATACATTCCAACATGAACTTGGAGAAGTTCCGTGGAAAGCAGAATATATGCTATTCTTAGATATAGCACCTGATAAAATGTATATTACAATTTTTAAGAATTTTACATCAGAATTTTATAAAAAGTCCGGTAGTGATTCTTCTCATAAATGTGTTCCTTATTTTCCAACCAAATCTATTACTTGGAGAAAACAAAAAGGAGCTTTTAAACTAGATACAACTTTAAATATAAATAAAAAAAATAAATACACATTATCATTAGATAATGATACTCAAGATTTTACATTATTCAAAACTTTTGTAAATTCAATAATTATTCATTGAATTCATTTAGTATTTGAGAAGAACGAATATTGTATGCACTATTAGTAGATAGAAAAGCAACTTTATACCATTCTATATTTTCAAATTTCTTTATGTTTTCTTTTTTATTCTTAAAAAAGACAATACCATATCCTTTTTTCCTTGGTAATGTATCAAAACTTTTGTAATATTTCATGTTACTACTACCGAAACATGTAGAAGGTAAATAGGCATCACATTTATAAAACATTTTTTTGTTTCTTGTAGTAGACGGTGTACCTCCGTCAGAGAGACTATAAATTTTCATTATCTTACTATCTTTTTTTTTAATAGTATAAAAATCATTTTTATGGACTTTAGACCAAACTTGAAATATACATTCTACTTTTATATCTTTACCTTCTGGTGATTCAAAATTAGTATGTAATTTCTCACTATACAATAAATTTAAACCTTTAACTCTTTTACGAGGAACTCCTTTACCATCACTTTCAAAAAGTTGTGGTAATATAAAACAAACATATTCAGAAAACTCACTAGCGTGATTTATAAATTTTAAAGCTAATTGACCTCTAAGACCAAAAGGAGGATTACCTATTACTACATATTTTTTATCACAATCACTAGGTTTCCATTCTAAGAAATCTTGTTGTTTGATTTCATGATATTTAGGGTCAATATCAAAACCCTCTCTTCTTTTTTTTGGCAAAAGCTTTAAAAACACTCCATTCCCAGCAGATGGTTCGATAAAATAATAACTATTTTTATCATCTCCGTATTGAGAAATAATTTCAAGAAATTTAGAATAACAATATTTAGATGTTTTCATAGGAGTAAAAAATTGGTCTTTTTCCTTATAAGAAAATTTAGAATAATCAATATCTATATTAGCTAATTTCATTAATTCAAATGTATAAGATTTAGGAACTCTTTTTAATTGAGACCATCTCTTAACAGTTCCTATAGCAACATTAAGACTTTTTGAAACATCAGGGTAAGTACTTTTTTCTAAAATATTATTTAAAATATCAATTAAATTATTTGATTGTTTTTCTTCCATCTTATTTATTGAAGATTAATTATCTTTAATTCATTTTAAAGACGTAAGATGGATGAACAAGAAAAACTTTTAATGAAATTAAAAGAAGAAACTAAAAAATTAGAACTTCGAATAAATGAATACAAAGAAATTCAAGAAAGTATAAATAAAGAAGGATTACAAAAATTGTTTGGTCTCTTGAGAGAACAAGATTTACACTTCAATTTTCATTCAAAAAATTATGAACATTCTTGTAAAGATAGAAGTATAAAAAAATTTGAAGCAACTAGGGACAATATTATTACAGCTAACTGTTATAATGGTCAAACAGAAGATCTTCAATATCCTTTGAAAGAAGAACCTTATAGAAATTATGAACTCTTTAACACTGTCCTTATTGTTCTTATGGAACAAAGAAAAGAAATAGAAGAACTTAAAAAAAGATTAAACGATGAACTAGCTTAATGGGTATTATAAGACGTATAATGAGAATAATAAATATTTTAGGAGTTTTAGTATATTTATACTTTGGGGTGTTTTACAATTCATATAGATGTTATATTATTTTCATTAATGGAATTTTATTCCACACTAATGAAAAAAATATTTATCTTAAATATTATGACATAGTAGTAAATGGTCTTATTACATTTTACACAATTTATAATTGCCCTATAACTATTATAGGTTCATCTATAGGTTGTTTTTCTTTTTTGATTAATATGTATTTCTTAAACAAAGGATATTATAATAATACAATAGGTGATATAATTCATGTATTATTTACACAATGGGTAATGTGTTACACTATATTGTTAGACAGTAATAGCTAAATAATCACTAGGGATTTCATAACTTTTTCTTATAGAAAGATGTACGTCATATAATATTTCATTATTTAAACACTTTAATAAAAGTACATTTGTATTTTGTTTATATTTGAAACAGTTTTGTAGATGATTTTGATAAAGAAATTCAAAAACTTCTTCTTCAACTTCACTAAAAGGTATTCTAGTGTACATTTGTGACGTACATAAATTGACCATTAAAAAAAGTATAATTAACTTCATTTAAATAATATTAATATATATCTTTATACTAACATGTACGAATTTGAAATGATACTCAGAGAAATGCTACAAGAAGACATTATGTCTATGCTTTATAAACAATTTTTCCTTCCTATAGAATTAGAAGGAAAAAGACTAAAAAATAACGATGATTCCGATTGGGTATTTGTTTAGATTTTTTTTATAATCTTCCATTCATTAGGATTTTCAGAAAAACAATCAGCTATACACAATGTAAAATCACTATAAATGATATTAAAGGTTGATGTATTTATTTTTTCAACTTCATCTGTTGTGAAAGGTTCTTTGTTTATTCTATAAGCCATAGAAACATGAGCATTTGGAATATACATCCCACAAACTTTCAAAGGTTGTTCAATCGAATGGAAAGTAGTATTTTCAATCTTTGTACTACTACTCTTAAGTTGTCCAAACCTTAAGAAAAAAGGTTGCTCTTTTTTAGAATATTCCTCAAATATATCATCAGCTTGTTTTCTATCCAAAGTGTGTTTTATAGTTATATGTCCTGGGAAAGGTATAGTTTTTAAGATTTTACTATTATGTATAATTCTATTATTGATTAAATGGGCATCATTTAATAAATACCACACGCAATATTTGAACATCTTAATAATTCATAAGATTTTTATTAATATTTTAAATATTCTCTATTGTTATATGAATAACGAAGGAGACTATTTAAATTTTGCAAATGAATTAAAAGAACAATATGACGAAACTCAAAGAGAACATCAAAGAAAGATAGAAGAAGAAAAAAGAAAACAACAACTTTTACAACAAGAAATAAAAAGAGAAAGAGAAAAAGTTCAACAACTTCAAAAATATCTTAATCGTTCAGATATCAACAGAATAACTCCTCAACAATTAGATAAAATGAATGATGAAATGATGTTGATAATTACAAGGGGTGGTAACACAAAATAAAATATTTGTTCTATATATGGGAAACATATTCGGAAGGTCTGAAAAAGTCTATCCATTAGTATTTAATAAAATAGCCTTGGAAGAAGAAGAATACTGTAGTATATGTTTAGAAAAATTTGATGATAATCATGTTACTTTACCTTGTAAACATCATTATCATGAAAATTGTATTACGCGATGGCTTAATGACAAATCAGATTGTCCATTGTGTAGAATGAAATTACAAGTAGTAATATTAGAAAGAACTCCTAATAATGTTACATTATATTAGGACTAATGTCGTCCCATCTAGCGATATTTTGGATAAGATAACCCCATAAACTACCTTCTATAATGTAGTCTATGGTATCTTTCTTGCATACTGTAAATGAAAGTATCAATAAGAATGCAATAACCCAGCCATGTTGTTTTACACTTTTATTTGCTAAACTCTTTTCAAAATTTGAAGAACTTACAATATTACCATATATGTCAATCCTTGGTTTACCAGATTTATAATGAGATACATAATCTTTATAAATTATATCTTCAGATTTTTCATATAAACCCCTACTATATTTTAATCCATCAATAGTGAGTATTATAGCAGATTTGATAAATCTTTGTTTTTCATGATATCTAAATGGATTATCATACAAACTAGTATGTTGTGCTCCATTATGAAACCATTCCGGATAAATTGAATCTAAATTTTGTACATCTTGTAAAGTTGGGAAATCTCCCTTTATATCCTTGTATATACGTCTTCTTTCATTAACTTGTTCTTTATGATATTTAAGAAAATCTTCAAAAGTTTCTAATTTTCTATCATTATAATTTCCATACCGTATTGTTTTATCTATAATATTTTCATTTTTATAACCAGGATATTTATCCATATAAACCCATGATATGTACATAGTATCAATTTTATCTTTGTTATACCTTAAAAATTCACTATGGTCCTCTCCATTGTACTCAAATATTTTACTCATTTTGTTGTCATCTTCCCAAGTATAGAATTCATTACGAATATAATATGAATATCTAACATTATCAATATTATTGATAAGTTTATCATAATTATAATTTAAAGAAGGACTAATACGGAATCTCGTGTTTAATATTTGATATACCATTTTTGAAAGGTTGTGATTATCAGGAAGCAATGTTTTATCATAATTTCCATTATTGTCAATTTCAATTATATTTCCATCCTTTGTTAATAATTCAGACAAGTCGTATCTTCCAGTTTGTTTATAGTATTTAAGAGCATAAAGGTTATATTCAACTCTAATTAAAGGCCAAATATCTTTTAAATTATTAACATTACCGCCAGGTGGTGGGGTTGTAGATTTAAAATTTTTATCTTTTAATTTTTTTAAATTTTTATCATTGTATCTCATAATATTTTGGATATGTTGAAAGCCTTTTTTAAGTCTTTCATTTTTACCATATTCATATATTACTGAATAGGGAATAAATTTATCCCCAGAATTATCAAATCTAATTAGTTCATTCTTCCAATTACTAGTAATTCTTTTGTGTTTTTCTATCCATTTATTTTCAAAATTTTCTGCATACTTTTTCTTTTCTTTTTCATATAGATATCTAATATTATGTTCAGAATAAGGTTTATGTCTTTCCATCTCTTTATTAGCTATTAAGTATAATCCAACAGTTGTTCCTATAATAATTATTTGAATAAGTACAGGTTTAGTAATACCTCCTTTACAAACCATTGTTCTATGGACAAGTTTTGCACCTACTGCTAAAGTTAGTAATAAAGCAAAACTTAAAAATACCTTTGTTTGATTATTTGATTCCTTAAGTTGTTTTACACTTGATACTAAATCAGGGTTAATTTTATGTTTGTTTTTATTTTCAATGAAAATATTAATTATAATAGGTGCTACTAAAACGCTAACCACCCATGCTAATTTATCAGCATTTGTAGAACTACCCATGTTGTTCCAATTAACTTTAAAAGAAAAGAATGCTAATAAAGATAAGAATATAAAATCTGAAATTTGCTTATTACCTCTTTTGTAATGACTATTCATTCTAAATAGACGTGTATTCTTTGGAGGTTTTAATCCCAAACCTGTTTTATTAATCAATGCAAATAATTCATTTCCAAATTTTGGAATAGGATGAGTTTCATAACTTATCCTAGTTAAGAAATAAGAAATTACTATTACTACGGTTAAAAATAAATCACTGGAAGGTAATTTTAAGGAACTTTTTGGTTTTGGGTTATTGAAACTTGTAGGTTCGAATAATCTTTCTCTTCTATTTGACGATAGTCTTAACATTGGATTTCTGAATTTTCTTCTTCTCATATAATAGTTACTTAGAAAAAAAAAGACGTATAAATATAATGCAAACAAAAGAACTTAAAACGATGGTCTTAGGACCTAGATGCGGTAAAAGTACATTCATTAAAAGTTTATCAGGTTCAGATCCTAACACATTTACTATTAACGGAAATACAATAACTATGAGTACTACTACTTTAGGTACAGATGTTACTCCTCATGATTTATATGTTAATCCTGATACTAAAATAAGACTTAATTTTTGGGAAGTTGGTTCTGAATTTCAAGGAATGGGAAAAGATTATTGTATAGATGCAAAGTTAGCTATTATTTTTAAAGATGAAACAAATAATCATTTAGAATATGAAGAATGGATTCCACAAGAACTTCCAAGAGTGTATGTTGAAAATTATCATATTACTTATAATCAAAATATATTAGAAAGAATTTGTGGAGAAATTTGTCTTAAAGAATTACACTTGTAATTATTTTATTGTTTATATTCATAATGAACATTATTCATGGTTTAGTTTTATTACTTATTTTCATTTTTTTGTTTAGAAAAAAGAAGAATAAGACTAATTTAGTTATTAAAAAAAAATTACCACAATTGGGTTTAATAAGACAAGAAGGTAATGTTCTTGTTTTAGGAACTGGTAATAAAGGGTTAATAATTCTTTTAGCAGCTTCTAAAGAAGTTGTTCTTAATAATGAAGAAGGATACTATCAATCTATAGCTCCATACGTCAAAGATTACACAGTTGTAACATATGATCTTCCTCATCATAAAAAAGTTACTGGAGGGCATAGTGAAGTAAAAGATCCTCCTTTAGAAATTTGGGGAACAGACCCAACAGTTTTAGAAAAAAATAATTTGTTATTAAATGATATTATCAAAAAGTACAAAATAGCAGGAAAACCTGTAATCTTATCTGGGATATCCAGAGGAGGATATTTAAGTAGTATGTATCCTAATGCTGATTATTATTTCCTTTTCTCTCCTGTAATTAATTTGAGAAAATTAAAAGAATATAAAAATGCTACATTCCCAGAAGCAGAACAGTATGTTGATGAAAATTCTTTTACTGGTAAAAAATTATTTATTTATATAAATAGTGACGATACTCGAGTAGGTGGAGATTGGATAATAAAACATATGACTGATGTTGTAGGTGTTAAAAAAAATGGGAAAAATTATAAAATGATGACAGGAAAAGGAGGTCATACTACTCCTAGGGATATCTTTAAAAAGGCTGTAAAACATTTTTCACTTTAAATTCGTCTTAAAGAATTACACTTGTGATAAATAATGAACCAATGGTTGTTATCTACTCATAGTGTTGCTTTATTTCCTATAGGGATATTTATCTTTTCTTGGAAAACAAGAAAGGATACGTCAAGTATTTTCATGTTAATTAAATTTCTATATGCTGTAACTTTTTCTTTATTATACCATTCCCATCATAGTTTACCTGGTGATAAAGTATTTACGTCTGATTATGATTATAGTAATTGGGCATTACTAGATTCGTACGCATGTTCTAGTTTGATTTTTACAATGGTTTTGTATGGGTTGAGAGTCAGAGAACCTCAATTTTATATAACAAGTTTTACAGTAGAAAGTATAGTACTCGTAGTAAATTTATGGAAGAATTTAAACAGAGAAATGATACTTACTTGGTATTTATGTGTATGTAGTTTTGTAATAGTAATTATTAAATGGAGAACGGTATGGAGGTATTTGTATATGTTTAAATGTATATCTTTCCTTTTTTTTGTTTGTGGTATAGGTGCTATAATTAGCTATTCAATAGCTAGAGAACATTGGTATAATGCAGTTTATATACAATATCATTCTTTATGGCATTGTTGTGTTTTTTCTACGGCTGGGTTCGCTAGTTTATTGAGGTATAAATTAGACCAACATCTTTATCCCTCTGTTAGAGGAAGAGAACAAATTACATCTATTGATTC
>Ga0315315_10001480_pt1 | contig 21538 bp, 21 predicted proteins | sample M140m3416metaG_FD_203699 | JGI IMG/M metagenome (GOLD analysis project Ga0315315, IMG submission 203699) | Ammonia-oxidizing marine archaeal communities from Monterey Bay, California, United States - M1 40m 3416 | ecosystem: Environmental > Aquatic > Marine > Intertidal zone | place: USA...
CCGTCGCCTCTACCGCCGTCGCCTCCACCACCGTCGCCGTCGCTGTCGCCTCCTCTACCGTCGCCTCCACCGCCGTCGCCGTCGCCTCCACCGCCATCGCCGTCGCCTCTTCCACCGTCACCACCACCGTTACCACCACCGCCATCGCTTCCACCACCGTCGCCGTCGCCGTCGCCTCCTCCATTGCTTCCACCACCTCCGCCCTCGCCTCCTGCACCATCACCAATACCACCGCCATCGCCGTCGCCTCTTCCACTGTCACCGCCACTGCCTCCGCCACCACCGCCTGCTCCACCGTTACCATCACCGCCATCGCCTCCACCACCGTCGCCGTCGCCGTCGCCTCCTCCATTACCTCCACCACCTCCGCCCTCGCCTCCTGCACCATCACCAATACCACCGCCATCGCCATCGCCTGCACCACCGCCGCCGTCGCCTCCTCCACCGTCGCCTCCTCCACCGTCGCCTCCTCCACCGTCGCCACCACCGCCTCCATCGCCTCCATCGCCGTCGCCATCGCCGTCGCCGTCGCATCCTCCACCGTTGCCGTCGCAGTCGCCTATTCTACCGTATCCACCACCGCCACTGTCTCCACCACCGTCGCCGTTGTCGTCACCTCCGCCACCGTCACCACCACTGCCACCGCCTCTACTGCCGTCGCCGTCGCCGTTGCCACAATTACCACCGCCGTCTTGGTCAAGACCTCCGTCGTCACCCTCACAGACACCGTCGATTTTAACGTCCTTGCCACCGCATCCGACACCACTTTTAGCATCACTGAATTCAAGGTATCCATCGCATTCGCCATTATTTATTTCCTTGCACACATCACCTACACATCCGCCCTCGCCACATCCGCTGCTGCCACCACCGACCCCACCGCCACCGCCGCCATTACCACCAACGCCACTTTTGTCTACACCACATTTGTCTTTGTCATCTGTAACGACAACACAACCTTCGCCGCCTTCAGTGCCGCCCACACTCACGCCACTTCTATTTTTACCATCATACCCACCGCCTGCACTTCACATCCCTTCACCACAAGTTTCATACGTGCCATCATATTTGCCTCTTTCGAAACATCCAATGCCCCCTGGTTCACCTTTCCCTATACCTCCGTCACCATCTGCATTGACCACATCGTCTTCAATGCTTTCTGGGACAACCTCAAATAACGCTGGATTTGGTCTTTCTGCAGGCCTTCCACTTTGTATGCTTGTGTTGATTTTGCTTGGTTGGGGGTGTCGGATTTACAGTAAAAGACTGCCGGTACTCACCACCGTTGCAGTGGAAGATGTCACGGTTGTCGGTGTTGTGTGAATCTGTGAGGTCGTGCGCATCTATGGCGAAAACAATCGTGTGTAGATAAGGCTGCACGTTTTAAAACACGTGACAAACGATAAGTACAGGTGACAGGCGAAGTGAAAAGGGCAAATGGCACTACCCGATTTTTCTAACTTGAAAATATGCAAACCAACGACAATTGGTGTAAAACCTTCGTCGTCACTATATAAACAACAAAGTACAAAGCCAACTCCTACAATTAAGAAACCGAGTCTTGGCAGCGACGACTCCGAAAGGAGTGTTAATTCTAAAAGTCAAGCTGACGATGACGACATGCATGATGGGTCTACCAGTTCAGCAAACCCTCTTCCACCGGCACCGCCACCCGATAATGAAATGATACAGCCATTGTTAGAGTTGGTCCGAAATGTTTTGCAGGAGAGCGAAAATGTGGAATCTGACAGCGAAGACAACTTGTCAGGCGGCGCTGGGTATACAAACCAACAAGAAATATACGATGACATAGACGATGTGCTAGCATGGGTCAAGAACAAGTCTCCTAACCCTAACCCGAATGCGGAGGCGGAGGCGAAGGCGGACAAGAGCAAAAAGATGCAGCTTGAAGAGCAAATAGATGAGTTAACGCAGAGAAACAATCGTCTGAAAGAAGCAAAGTTAGCTCTCGTGCAGAATCGAGGAACAGAAAAACGACAAGTGGACGATCAAATCGACATTCAAGAGCCGGTGTCAAAACTGAGGAAATACAGGGATTCTCATGCAGGACACAACCTGAGGAAAAGCTCGCGACAGGGTGGCTTGACTTTTGACCCGATTCGGATTCAAACTCTTATTGACATGAAAGCACCTACGAATGACAAAGACAAACAACAACTTGCTGACTATAACAATCTTCTACAAGAGACCCAGCACGAAGTTCTCTGTAAGGACACCAACAGCGAAAATCAATTGAATACATATTTTGTCCAGGATAAATTAAGAAAGGGCAACAACCTTCTATGGATGATGCACGCTACTGAGGGTAAGGAAAGAGTAACGTTGGGGTTTGCAGTTGCGAGCACGCGGTTTGCCAAAGTAAACGATTACTTCCTACATGTATTTCATTTGGAAGTAATTTGTGGCGAAGGCTTTGGAAAAGACATGTTTCTTAAGGCATTGAATTATGCGATGGACAAAACAGTTACTGTAAATGATATCACTGTGCATCATTACGCTTACTTTGAACTCGAGGCACTCAACCAGACGTTAGACGCCAAATACGTCGGATGGGTGAACGAAAGAATTTCGGTAGGGAAGCGGAGGGGGTCGAATAATCTAACGGCTCCGGAATTTGTAGCAGGCCTCGCGGACAAGACGAAAGTGGAATACACCGGTGGTCTATGGCCGCGGCACTTGAATTTAGAGCAGGCTCGTATGTACTTAAATACTAACCTTAAGTAGGAGGGACGGATGGCGAAAATAATCGTGTGAGGTCTCGGGTCAGTGTGAGTCCATGTTTGAATCAAAAATCGTGAGTTTACCCCAAATCATAAACGAAGGTCACCCACTTGTGCCTTTGCCGCCCTCACACAAGTTGTATTGTCGGCGCCTGGTCGATATTCAACCACGAGTCACGTTGCAATGAATGCTGTGGCCGGAGGTGACGATTGGACCAATCGTGGCTTTGTGCTTCCGTTGTTGGCGGAAGATGGCCTTGCGCTGCAGTACGCTTCGGCCGAGCTTCAGGCCGACAGGGAGCTCGTCCTTGTGGCGGTGGCACAAAATGGCTTCGCGCTGCATTCGACCTCGGCCGAGCTGCGGAACGACCGAGAGGTGGTGATGGCGGCGGTGGCGCAAAACGGCAACGCGCTGGAGTACGCTTCGGCCGAGCTGCGGAACGACCGGGCGGTGGTGATGGCGGCGGTGAAAGAAGATGGTCTATCTCTGCGGCACGCCTCGGCCGAGGTGCAGGCCGACCGGGAGGTGGTGATAGCGGCGGTGAATCAAACAGGCAGTGCGCTGGAGTACGCTTCGGCCGAGCTTCGGGTCGACCGGGAGGTGGTGATGGCGGCGGTGGTACAAACAGGCAGTGCGCTGAAGTTCGCTTCAGCCGAGCTGCGGGGCGACCGGGAGATGGTGATGGCGGCGGTGGCGCGAAATGGCCTAGCGCTGTTTTACGCTTCGGCCGAGCTGCAGGCCGACCGGGAGGTGGTGATGGCGGCGGTGGCGCAAAGGGGCGACGCGCTGCACTGGGTGTCGGCCGAGCTGCGGAACGACCGGGAGGTGGTGATGGCGGCGGTGGCGAATCACTGCTACGCGCTGTACTACGCTTCGGCCGAGCTGCGGAACAACCGGGAGGTCGTGATGGCAGTGGTGGCACAAAATGGCAACGCGCTGAAGCACGCGTCAGAAGAGCTACGGAACAACCGGGAAGTGGTTCTTGTGGCGGTGGCAAAAAGTAGCTTTGCGCTGGAGTGGACATCGGACCAGCTAAAGAACGACCGGGAGGTGGTGATGGCGGCGGTGGCACAATACGGCTACACGCTGTTTTACGCCTCGGTCGAGATGCAGAACGACCGGGATGTCGTGATGACGGCGGTGGCGGAAGATGGCAGAGCGCTTATGTACGCTTCGGCCGAGGTTAAGACCAATCGGAATGTGGTGATGGCGGCGGTGACGCAATATGGCGAAGCGCTGCACTGGGCGTCGGCCGAGCTGCGGGCCGACCCAGAGGTGGTAATGGCGGCGGTGGCGCAACACGGCATGGCTCTGCAGTTCGCTTCGGACGAAATGCGGGCCGACCGGGAGGTGGTGATGACGACGGTGGCGCAATGTGAAGACGCGCTGAGGTACGCTTCGGCCAAGCTGCGGAACGACCCTTTTTTTGTCTGGCTCAAAGCCCGGAAACGTTGGCAAAAGCTGTGGACGGTGCTCACTATCCGCTTCTACGTGGTCCTCTTTGTCAAGAAGCTGCAGCGCCGCGTGGAGGCAGGGGACAACGAGCGCTTCGAGGCGGCGTGGGCGGAGCACCGTGAAGAGCTGACCGTGGGCGTTCCGGGGTGCGTCGCCAAGGTAGTCTTCCAACATGGGTGGGCCGCCGGCCGTAAGCGCCTGCGAGAAGAGTGGTAACTTTTTTTCTAGACATTTTGGCTCCGATGTACCGTGTGCACCCTACCCCGTCACTTTTAGAGCTCACCGCCGTGTTTGAATAAAATTGTGAATTTACCCAAAATGCATCATCGATGTTGCGTATCGAGAGAGTCGGAGTCCTATGATTGTTCGTCGATTGCCGCTGCCACTGGGTGATGTTTTTTGCATCGAACGCAAAGGCAAGAAAATTTGCACGTCCATTGTCAATTCCGATGGTATTTGTCGATCTCAATGTAGAGATGCAACAAGGATGGCAGTGGCTTGGGAGCTGTACCACGTTACGTGCCTCCTTCAACAAGACACATTGGAAGGCTTAAACCCATATCTCAGCAAAACGTTTGCAATCGACATCAAGAACAAAGCGACCAAATAAGGTAGTTCCATCTTACAAACATTAGTGGTGTAATGCAGCTAACAGTTTACAGATTTTCTCCATTGCCGGTACATAGTCGGAAAGCAAACAAACCTCGATTTCTTGGTCAACTCCTTGTTTTTTGTCTTTTCTGTACTTTTACTTTTTGTTTCATTTTTCTACTGTCAAGTAACAGGACACATAAAAAGCCAAAGCCTGTGATATTGCAGCCTGTTGGCAATTCGCCTGATTTTGGCTCTGGAGGAGGAAGTGGAGGCGATGGGCTTTTACCGCCGACGTCGCCAACGCCGTTACAGCCGAGCTCTGGAGAGGCAAGTTCCGGTCTTGATGATCTGATGATTCCACCGTTGTCACCACCACAACCTACGTTTCCACAAGCTGATGACCCACCTGACCAGAGCTCTGGAGAAGGAAGTGGGGGCGATGGGCTGAGTGCACCACCTGCTGCATTTAACAGCTCTGAAGTTGAATCTGGGAGCGGTTCGGGTTCTGACTTGACAGGTGATTTTGGAAGTTCATGAACAAAAAGGACTTTTGGGAGCCGGAACATGTATTTCCTAATATGGAAAGTTTCATGCAAGTAGGAGATTAATACGGAGATTTTTTCTGTAAAATTTTCCGCCAAAGTTCCACCTTGGCCCACTTTTTGTCCGACATGTCCTTTACACGACATTAGGCGCCGTTTGGCAATTTGAAATGTCACCAAAAAGTGGCAAATTTGAAATTGCACAAACGGCGCCAATTGAATATTCGAGATCGTGCGGAGATTTTTTCCTGAAAAATTTTCCGCCAAAGTTCCACCTTGACCCACTTTTTGTCCGGCCCCCGGAAACACATCAGTTACGTAACGTCCATTTATGTAACGGACAAGTCGGAAAGAAAGTGGTCCAAGGCGGAACTTCGGCGGAAAATTTTTTCTGAAAAAATCTCCGCATTGATCTCGCGGTCCGCATCCGTTACGAAAGGTCTATTTTAACTTATGTAACGGACAAGTCGGAAAGAAAGTGGGCCAAGGCGGAACTTCGGCGGAAAATTTTTTCTGGAAAAATCTCCGCATTGATCTCGCGGTCCGCATCCGTTACGTAAGGTCTATTTTAACTTATGTAACGGACAAGTCGGAAAGAAAGTGGGCCAAGGCGGAACTTCGGCGGAAAATTTTTTCTGAAAAAATCTCCGCATTGATCTCGCGGTCCGCATCCGTTACGTAACGTCTATTTTAACTTATGTAACGGACAAGTCGGAAAGAAAGTGGGCCAAGGCGGAACTTCAGCGGAAAATTTTTCAGTAACATCCGTTATAACACCAATCACCGCAGGCATTCATCAATGAACTTACAGAACAAATGCCACTCGTCATCAGTGTGTTTCAACCTCATGTGCTGACTTTTCCAGTTGTTTGCCGAAATATCGCGACGGCATTGATTGCACCAACGCGTGCCTGGCAAATCTTCGTTTCGTTTGGCACCAGAATGCGTGATTTTTCCTGATGGAGATCGATACCAAAAAGGTTTTGAAGACCGACAGGACCTAACAAAGAAGTCAACTCCAATATCTTTTTCTAGACAAACTGGGTCGCGCCGCGTTGGTTTTGGATCCATTACAAATCTTACTTCAAGACTTGGCGGCCACCACTCCTCTTTGTGAACAGAGTTCGGATGCAACGCGTTCGAATTGATCGACCGTCCAATTCCAGAAACCACCCAATCCACACCGTCGTGAAAAACCACGCAAAAATCAGATTTGTACGAAGGCAAGCCTTTTACGTTTTGACGTGGCACAAGAGTTACCTTTGTCTTTCGGTGAATGAGCTGAAGTGGCATCTTACTAATTTTACTTTACTGTTCTGGTGTGAGGCAAATCTCGTTTCCCATTTTTTGATGGGAAAACAAATGAAACTATTTTTTTGTCGACTGCCGGCTTCTTGACTTTGTCGACAATTCGGATAGAAAAGGGTACCTTTCGAAGCGTTTGTTCATTGTCACAATTGCTGAAATCAATTCTCCTTTTGCAGATGTGAAGAGTTGGGGTTGTCCGTTTGTGTGCTCGATGTTGGCACCGAGCAGTTTCGAGCTCGATCAATTTGTCGCCAATACTGTCAAGAACACTTGCCTTGTCGCCAAGGGCAATGCCTCCAATAGCACACATGGCTTCGTGCATTACATACGAGAGATTAAAACGACCTCGGCAACTATTTGTTGTCGACTCATTGCTGAAACTAAAATTTCGAGCTGCCAACAAAGTGAACATTTCTCGCATGCATTTCGTTTTTACGTTGTTATCACGAACCAACGTCATAGCCTCATTGGATTTGTTGATCACCTTGCCGTTCGCGATTCGAAAGTTGGTCGTAAGCATATTGTCATTGCACATCATTTTGTTTTTACACGCACTACAATGGGTAAACCATTGCACTGAAAATTATTATTGATAAAGTGGAGGTGTGTGGATTCAGGTAAAGACAAAACAATGTCCCTGCGCCCCAAACCTACCACTGTTTCCAAAGAACCCCGTCTGGGCGCCGTGTTGGCAATTGGAAAACCTAAAGAGGTGCAGTTTTATGGAAAAAATTGCAAAGCAAATGTCACGACAGTAGCTCCAAATCTCTTGAAAAAGCTGTTCGCAGCAGATAATTTTAGCGCTAACGCATTCACAACGATTTGGTCGATATTTAAACCAGGTGTGACACCATCGGAATGTTCACCAACATTTCTCTATGGTGCAACCGTCGATGGCATACGAGCAGAAATAATGTTCGATACACGTTATAAAACTAAAACCATGGAGAAGATTGTGATTTTAACAATTAAAGTGAGCACCAAACTGCAATTACCTGGCAAGAAAGAAAAATTCCACGAATTTGTCGTGAAAAAGACTCAGGGCGAAAACGAAATCGAAGAAACCACCGATAACAAGTACAAGAAGATTTTTAACGACGACGACAAGTACGTACTCTACGGCAGTGTGAAGGCACTGCTGACAGACAAGATAACATCAGCGGTCGCATCTTTAATACCGAAGTGACGCAACAGATATACCCAAAAGATGTATTTAACACCGCTAACCTGGAAATAACACAAAAGTAAATTTCTTCAGCAAACGCAAAAAACATGCCACTGAAGCGTAAGAAGAGGAAGGAGCCAAACTATTGTTCGTACATCCACAAGGTTTTAAAGCAAATCCACCCGGAGTTATCCATTCAGCAAAAAACAATGCTTTCGATTAATTCCCTACTTGACGACGTAATGCATCGTTTAAACGGCTTTTCTGCCAAGACGGCATTGGTTGCAAAAAAGAATACTCTACAAGCGACCCATGTCAAGGCGGCTGTGGGACTTTTAATGCGTGACAAGCTAGCTACACACGCAATCGCCGAAGGATCCAAGGCAGTAGCTCTATTTTCCAAAAAATGAATTTTTCGTCTCAGTCGATGTATGAAGTGCTAGAACTGCTTGTAGAAAGACAGTGGAACGTAGCATTGCCTTTTTTTGTTTGCACGTGTCGGTATTTGCTGTCGTTTACCTTCGTCGGAATATTAAATAAATTCTTAAAGCCTTGTGTTGATTCTTTGACAGACGTATCGCGCAAAGACGAAAATGTGCGCAGAGTGTAAGGGTTCGCGGTCACAGCTGCCTGATTCTTATAGAGAGCGTGTAGGCTTTGTGGCGTGGCGCTGCCGGGGTTCGACCATTTACTCATGAGCCCCCCGCATTTTAAAATGGATGCGACCAGTTCTGTGCGACAACACACAGGGTCAGAGTAGTGCACAAAAAAATATTTCGTGCTGCGCTCACCTGCACAAAAAAATGACTGGCCATCTGTTTTGCGTGGATAGATAACAGATCTCACCATTCCAAGGTTCGAGAATGGTTTACCGACGAGCGACTGCGCATGTCTTAACATTCTCTGCTCACAAGCCTTTGAGCAACCAAGCGACAAATAAGAGTATTGCGGATTGCGACCTGTCCTCGACGTAAGCTCCTGAGTGCAGTGACAACCAAGGAGCACGTCCCGTCCAGTCGGCTTGGAGATAGTTTCAGGGCTATAGTGGGACGGGAAACAAATTGAGCATCGCTTACTACCCCCACGTCGTCATTGAAGATACGTGCAACGTTGGACATCTGCCCCATCGCACCCGCCTCGTTTCCGATCGCGATCTCGACGTGTGTGAAAGCAGACAGCTGAAACCCAGCCGCGATCAAGTTCAGAAATGGTTCGTTAAAAACCTCAAACCCGCTTCCGATTCTGTAGAAAATGAGAGTTACAACACCTCCGTTATCAGAACTCATCGTTTTTACTAATGCGTGGGTAATAAGACTTATTCTGATAGCGGACACGTGTTGACGCAGAAGTAGAGCGACTCGCCGTGCCGAAACGACTGCAAGTGCGTCTTTCTGAGCAAATTGAATTTATCGGCGACTTGAATTTGCCCTTCTTTTGCTTTGTTTTAAAGTCGGCGCCTCAAAACAAACCAAATGGCTCTCATGATCGAAGCGATCTTAGACTTTTTGAAGACCGCAGAATCAGAGGTGGCGGCTTACACTTCGTCTCCTGACGAAGAACATCATGATGGAGACGATGACCTGAAGCAATGGTTAACGTGTGAACTGAAGGCCCCTATTGACATACGCAATGCGCGTGCAGATTTCAAGAGCCTTCTTTTTACGATAGGAATAGAAGCGGGCTACGAGATCAAACGACGCGAGGCAGACCCAAAGCACCCGTTTCCTGATGGTATCTGCCCTATGTTTCTGCATTGTATTCCGGAGAGTGGTCGCAAACTTTTGCGTGATATTTATGACAAAGGAATGGATATTATCGAAGGAAAAGAACTGTCCGGAAAGAGAGCGCGTGTGTCTTATTAAATTTGAATTTACCCCTTTTCATGGTTGAAACGACCAGTACACCAAGCCTCTGCTTACCCACGCCGTCATGTCCGACACCGAGGTGGCACTCGATGCTCATCAACTTTCGAGCTTCGTGTGTGTCCGACACGGCGACAAAGTCTATCGCCTTTTGAGCGGCTACAACAAAGCCACCATGATCAACGAAAATGTCAATTTTTTTAGCCCCAACTGCAACTTTTGCCCAATTCCGCTACATTCGTCTGGGCGACCGCTCCTGGTAAGTCAGAGATACCTTGCACCTTTCGTCCCCTGGGGCGGCTCTGTCGCATTCGATGAGCGTTTGGGCTTCCGTCTGCTCGTGTCCACGGCAATCGTGTGCTGCAAGATCGGCGATCTGGGTCAAACGAACATCTGGACCAGGATGTTTTCTCCTGCTGATCGCGCGGCCTACCCCAACGCGATGGTTGGCTTGTTCGTCAGCGTTTCCATCGACACAGGAGGCTTATTTGACGTCAACGACAATAGTACGGTCGGACCTCGTGTGCTCTATCCGGCCGACAAGGAGCACTGTGCGGCGGTGCAGTACGCGGCTTACTACTTTTTACCCTGTGTTCAGTGTCGCAGTGTGGCGGAGTTTCGCGCAGTGTTGGCGGCCGAGGGCGACCTCCCCAATGGGCGCATTGGGCAGATGCCATACACGTTCAACAGCGACGACGAACGCTGTTCGTTCCTGGACAACATCGGCATCGACGGATTTAACCTCCTCAAGCTTGCTACAATCGCCTACTTCAGCGCCAAAAGTTTGGTGCCCTCTGGTTTTCACGTCGGGTTCGATCCAAAAATGTGGCCGTGTGCGGAAGTCAAGCGATGCGCGTGCATCGAAGCGGCGATTGGGCTGGCGGGCATCAACATGCAGTACCCTGAGACTCACCGTTCAATGCGCGTTGAGTATGAGAAGCTCGACCTCCTCACGTTCGGAAGGAAGGACCTGTGGACAGTTTTTGGCGTGGAGCGCCTTGTAAAGGACGGCGCGCTGCTGTACCGCCGCACGGTTGAGCCGCCCCATCGCACCACGACGTGGCCAACCGAGCAACCGGTTGCGAAGACGGCGTCGGTGGAAGGCGGGCGTTCGGCGCAATGGGAATGGCTTCCGCTTGAAGTTGCACAAACGGTCCTTCAAAGCGTGCTGCTCGATGCGTACGCCGGCGACCATTCGGAGGTGGAGGCCATGCTGAAAGCCAGGCTCGTGTCGCGGCAGTTTGCGCGTTACTTCTCCTCGGCCTGTGGCCAAGCGTACACTCGCGTGCAGAAGGCGCGCGACGAAGACCCGACGTCGGTGGCGTCCATAATTCGATGGGGGCAGTACTGCTTGACCTCGGGCATTCAGCCCTGGCTCTACGTGAAATGGTCGCGATCGGACGTGAGAAAGGACACCGATCTCGAGTTCAAGGGTGATGAGGAGGGGCGTTTGCTCTTCAATTACCTGCGCACGCGCCGCGTAAAGCACTAATTAAATTGTAATTTTTGTAATTGACAAGTCTTTGGCGGAAACTTTCCTCAGAAACAATCTCCGCCCTACTCTACGTCACTTGTACGTCCTGTACGCCTCTATTGCGCGCGGAACTCACCAATTGCACCGCTGCCGTATGTCGGCGGTACTGTGAGTTTGAAGTTCAAAGAATTCGGTGCGCTGGGTCGCGATCCCTTAAAAATGGCCAATGCGTTTGTAACATCCGGATCGTCACTAGGCAAGCTCAAAGACTGGTGTTCTTGTGTGGAATTCAACATGTAATGTTCTTGCAGCGTACCATGTGATGAAGTTTGTGACACCTTATTGGCATCATCTTCGACAAGGCATTCTATGTCGCCATTTAATTGAGCTGGGACGGCGTTGTATTGGGTTGTTGATCTGAAACTAGAAAAAACAATCAACGTGATTTGGATAATTGCCAAAGGGAGCATATACGAGACTGCACCAAGAACCCAAGCGCTTGCCGTGGCAGAGCGCGCGATACAAATCAGAGTGTCTGGAAGATTGTTGCTGATTGGTGCTGCGCTGTAAACAAGGACAACGTAAACGCACGAAAACAAGAAGGAACGTAAAATTCTTTCTCCGGCGTTCCACAGCGTCGGTGGTGAACATAACGGGCCACTCAACGCCAAAGCAGGCGGCGGTAAGACCGCGATAAGGAAGACAGATCCTGCTGCAATTAAGAATGCCAGATCCGACTCTGAGCGAGGCTTTTTTGCTCTCAAAAACCCAGCAACCATCATTATGAGCATGTTCGCATGATAGAGCATCCTTCGCCAGAAACCGTGCTCGTATGTGCTTTCCGTGGAGATACACGTGTGGATTAACTGCTCCAAGACAAGACAGAAAACGTAAAGTACACAGCAGGGCCGTAGCGCTGAAAAAATGGTGTTGACGCCGCGCGTCTGGCCAATTTTGATAGGCTTCCTCATCACGAGGATTCCAGAGAGTGCTGTCAAAGCCAGTGTTCTGACGGCGCTGATAGCACCGACCGGAATCAGCCAACATGAGAAGATTGACACACACGACGAAAATACAGTCGCAAAAATTGTTTGCGCTGCAGGAACGTAAAGTCCGGCCGCGTCAAAATCAATTGATTTGTCTTCTTCGAAGCTCTGCGAGGAAAAATCGCGTGCAAACGACTCGAGACGCATGCCTTGATTGTTTCGTCTTATCATGAATATTTCTGGCATTTTATTCCTTGATAGTGTACTTAGCGGCAAAAGTTAAAAAATACATTCTAACCTTCAGTCTATCTACTTGAGCTCTCATCAATGATTTGTTCCACAGTAACACCGAAGCTCCTACTGGAGCTTCCAAAAAGAGAATGCCTTTTCTCTGCTGCTTGGCGTGCTCGTGTCTGAAAGCCCAGTACTTTACGAACAGGCGTTGTTGAACATCGTACTATTTGCGGTCGCATAAGACTGATGATATTTTCGTCCAAGCCTTTGTTTTCATCCAGATTATTGTCTTTGTTTTGATCGTTCTTGATCATTTTCCCATCCTTGAGCAGCATATCGAGACATTCTAATTTCATACGCTGCTCTTTGTTCGAGCCGAAGCCATGACTTTCAATCCTTCGCTTGATGCTTTTTCCAATTGTCATTTCTTGCACGCTTTGATTTCCGTAACTCCGATGCTCGTTTTGGATTTTGAAGCACTGAGATATTGTTTCGACTGAATCTTTTAAAGTTGTCCAAAACATCCAGTCGGGCGTGTTGCCTTCGTCGTCTTCAACAACCTCCCATCTTCCGTGATTCTCCTCAAGCCACGCCTGCTGACACAGAGCAGCTGCCCACAATCCAGAATTTCCAAGTTTAAGCTGCCAATTACCGTTGCAATACAAAACCGCCCGAGTCGCCAAATCACACAAAAAAAAGACGTGATCTTTAGTTGCTGCTAACGAAAATTGAACCTTTTTCTCCTCCTCCAGCTTCGAAACGATGCACACGACCTTGTTATAGCGGCCCTCTGCCCATTGAACCGTCTTGTCCGTCATGTGGTAAGGGACAGAGCTATCGGTTTTACGCTTTTTGTTTGCTTTGATCGCTCTTCGGTGTGTGGCAAATTTGCGCTGTTCTTCAACGTTCACACGGTTTTTGCCGTGAAATTGAACGTCGCAAATTGGCGCTTCACTCTGATCCAAAGCCATATTTGTTTTCATCGACGGCACGATGTCACATTGTGAGTCACATGGGTCGTAATCTATTTCGTCAAATACCACAGAGTCGTGAATGCCAGGGTTGTTAGCAACTCGGATTAGAGAAGACATTTCAGGCGCCGACAATCCTGCGTCCAGTCTGTGCAAATCTGTGAATTCTGTTCTCAATGACAAAACAATGGGCAAATCTTCTTTTTGTTTTTTTCCCAAAAATAATCTGTAAAAACCTTCGCCGCTTCCACAACAACAACCTCCACCAACCAACATGTCGACGCCCTCTCCCGACCAGTCCGCATGCACGCCAGCATCGCTCACCGCCGCCTCATTCATACTTGAAAAGCTTGAGATCGTATTCATTCAGTGCATTACGAAGTTCGAGGAATTTTTTGTTTGCGTCACTATCTTTGTCTATGCCTGCTTGAAGACCTTTAATGTGAATTAACGTGAGTTCGGCTTGTAACCCTTTGTACCATTGCGGAACGCCGCCGTCTTTTTGATCAGGTCCAGCAAGTAACGTCTTTATCATTTCATCTGTCTTAATACCTTTTGTTCTCTCGAGTTGTTCGAGTAAAGTTTGCATTGTGTCAACCGTTGCGTCATCTGAATTGGTTGTTAGCGCGGCTGGGTTGGTCGGGATTGTAGGAGTAGGCGGGTTGGTCTGTGCAGGAGAATCGGTCTTCTTAGGTGAGCTGGTCTGCGCAGGCGAGTTGTTCGGGTTGGTCAAGCTGGTCGGATTGGTCTTGTTAGATGAGCTGGTCTGCGCAGGCGAATTGTTCGGGTTGTTCGGGTTGGTCGAGCTGGTCGAGCTGGTCGAGCTGGTCGGACTGGTTTTCTTGGGCGGGCTGGGCGGGCTGGTCGGGTTGCTATTCTCGGAGGAGTTGGTCGGGTCGGAAGTCTTCCGCATTTTTGCTTTTGTGAAAAAAATTTCTGCCTTGCTTCGTTTTTGAACCTTTGGTTGTGCGAGCGATGCGTCGTTATTTAAGAATCTGCTTGGCCATATTAAAACAGCATCAGGTTCAGCTAAAGTGGCCTTGTTAAAGTTGTCTGCGATATCTTCGGTTCTAAACTGACGCCTAAGATGTCGCCAATCTACCCATTCGATAGCAATGGACAGTTCGACATCGCTTCGTTTACCTAAGGTCGCAGCACATCTGTCAACGACTCTGCCGATCTTCCAAGCACCTATTATGCCTTTAATGAACGAACTTGTGTTTTCATTGAGCATTCGACTTGAGCACGTCACGTATTGAAACGTGTAGGACATCGAATCAGCTGAATTGCTAGCAACGAGACAGAGAAACCAGGTGTCCAACGGATAAACAACACCGTCGAAGGAGTTGCGTACTATGCAATTCCCAGCGACACAGACGTTTAATGTGCAGTCATCGGCATCGGAGCTGGTTGGTCCAAGTAGAATCCCGTCGGGTGTCCATTCTCGTATCACCGATAGGCTTCTCCAGTTGTCTAATGGTGAGTCAAATTGGTATTTGTAAAGTTTCGCGGAATTTTCGAGTTGAGCATTCACATAGTCAAGTCCGGCTATGACACTCCGCCGATTCACGCCGCTCCCATCATATCTGGACATACTTTTTGAAACAAAAACGACGTCCTTTGCGTTTCCAACTAACACTGTATTTGCCGTTGAAACGACTCTTGTGTAGCATATCTGCGCGTTTGTCTTTTTACGGTCGGTAAAGGTACTACTTTTTATTTTAGGTGCGTTCACGTCGCTGCGCTCTGGAAACACAGGTATACCTGCATTTTGAGGCTCTATCCTGGATAAGAAGACACGATCTGTTTCGTATTTATATTTGTTTCCCAGCCCACCGTACATTTTTAATAGATGCTGTAACTTTCACCCTTATCTACAGATTCGCGCCCTTTAGCGTAAGCAACCGTTGCTTACGATCACGGAGTCTCAGAGGTACTCAACGTAGCCACCGTCTTGTTAAAGTCTTCAGATACCGATGTTGCAATGTTGTTGAGCTCACCAATCGCACTCAGGCTTGATTGCAGAGACGTTGTCACGTTGTTGATCGATGGAATAATTTGCAAAAGCGCGGCAGTCGTATTCACAGCAAGACGACGGGTGGCGTTTCCGTCCGCACCTTGCTGTGCAACGCCGTTATGCGCGTTTAAGATATTGACCAGAGCCATGGTCAGTTCGAAGCCATCTGTGTGCATTGCGTACGTCGTTCGCGGCGGTTTATCGCCGCCATAATCGACGTATTTGGCTCGAAGTTTGTCTAATATGTTCTTTATCTTTTCCGTGTTAGAAAGAGGAATTCCATTGCAATTTTCAACGGCGTCAAACGTCAGTTTTGCTTGTGCAGCGACTAAATGCCGTGCGCGCTGGGCCTCTCCCGGGCCGCGATTATTTGACGCAGAAGGCTTCGGGTTCCCACATCCGTCAAATGCAAGCGTTGGCTGCTTCCATATTTTGTTTTCTGAATTCGTTTCCGATTTTTTCGGGCGTTTATGTTTGCTCCCCTTTTCTTCATTCTTGTCCTCGTCAGAATCATCATTCTCATCAGATTGGTTCTCATTTTCTTCCTTCTTGTCCTCGTCAGAATCATCATTCTCATCAGATTCGTCCTCGTCAGAATCATCATTCTCATCAGAATCGTCCTCGTCAGACCCATCCTCATCAGAGTCATCTTCTTCATCATCTGACGACGTCGACTCGTCGACTGACATCTCAGACTCGGACCCAGAGCTAGATCTTTCATCATCCTGGTGTTCTTCCGTCGACTTTTTGTCGCTGGAACCTTTTCCCTTAGGGTTGACAGCCTTCATCTTCTTAGCAAACGCCTTTGTTTGTTCCTCTTCTTTTTCAATCTCGCGTTTCAGGCCAGTCATAGAACCAGTTACTGAATCGCTGACAAATTTGGACTGTGTCGATATCGAATTCTTTTTCTTTGAGATTCCACTCTTCGTCAGTTCGGATGCAACCGACACCACATTATCACCGGTCATTTTCGCATCTGGGTTTGTTGCAGGCTGGTTTGCCACACTCGTGTCATCATCGATTGGATCCTCATTCTTGCCACACGACTTGCGGTCGTCGAGCCAAAGATAATTGTTGATTGCGGAAGACACTGACTTCAGAAGCTTCACAGGGCTTTGCGACTCTCCGGAAGGTTTCCATACCACACGTTCCCATTCGTCTTCGTGCAGTTGTACTTGATCTTTCGTCAGAGTACCAGGTTTTGCTTCTTGTGCCAGTTTATGAAAAAGATGCTCAGTGGTCATTGAGTTTGGCGGACAGACAGCCACCACGATGCGATTTGATTCAATCGCCTTTTTGATTTTCCTATCGGTACCTTCGCTGACCATGCACACGTCGACCTCGCCACTCTTGCCGCGGCAAACTTTCGCGAATGACATTAAAATCGACGAAAACCACGGGTGGAAATTAGAGCAATTGCGAGGGTGGGTCATAAACAATGAATCTGTGAAAATGTCAACAACATCACCTTCAAGCTCAATGAATTTGGGCCTTGTTTCTTTTCTGTCTCCACGCATAGCAAAAACAACAATTCCTTCACCAGTGCCGTCGCTGTGGTTTACAAGAAACGTAGCAATTGGTCGTTTGCGGCGGGTCATCAGTGCCAACCCGACAGCGATTGGCGCATCGTAGGAAGGCATATCGTCGAACCATCCACTCGTTTTGAAACCATCTGGAAGTTGACTCATTGTGGGAGTGCTGAATAACTGTTCGATGTTCTGGTGTCGTTTGTCGGTTTTGTCATCGAATGTGCCGTTCAGTCCAACGGAGCTTCTAAGCGTTAAAGACAACCCTTTTTCAACGCCTTCCGGCATGGACTTCAACATCTTTCCTGTTGGCTGAGTGTCTGGCATGATTTCGCTTCGGTTTGAGCTTTTGTGGCCTTGAGTCTGATTTTATGATGTTTCCTACAGATGTGGGCAAACACAAAATTGGTTGGCGGCGCCGACAAATCAGATTGCAGTTGCGTTGATATATCTATGCCCTGCTGAACTGTAGGTAAAGAAGGCGTAGAATGACCGTTCTGTATTCGGCATGGTTTTCCAGTCTTTGGTGCATCTCTTTGCTTTCTCTTCCAGCAATTCCCTTCATCTTGTTTGTTGCCGTAACGTCAGAAGATGTGAGTGTGCGCATTACAGCAAGCACCGTCGCTTTTGCGATGGCAGTCTACGTCGTGTACACAGAGTTTGTACCAACCATAAAGCATCAGATACGCGCGGGTGTGTTCCCTTTTAGCCTTCTTGATCCCATGCCAGAAACCGAGGATGAGTTTATTAAGGCATGTAGGGAAGCGCATCGGAGAAACCACGGGTTGAATCCAAGCATCGTTAGCCACGGGTGGGGTTTTTATCTCAGAAAAATGCGCGCTCCAGGTTATCGCGTTTGGACTCTCAAATACACCGGTAAAAACGACGATGGCAGCTGGAAGTCTGGCACGACAATAAAAGAAGTAAAAAGATCACTTGCACAAGATGGATGGACGCTGTCAGAAAATCCGTCCATGGAGTACGCCTCGCTTGGGTCGTGGATCGCAAGCGTTTCGCACGGACATCCAGGAATTGAAACAGACAACAACAGCGGAACGCCTTTGGATTGGTTGAGTACAGCGAGAGTTTTGTGGATTTCAGAAGGTGAAATATTTGAAGAAGGTCCAGTAGAGCTGCTTCAAAGATTTGGCAGTACGTATCTCGGCAACTGTCCTTGGGTGGTGCTGGACGTAAAGCTTAGACTTGTTCGTAACATAACAGTCGAACGATTTGCACGTTCACTCAAGAGTTCAAATGACTGTGAATGGTGGATTAAAGGAACACACATCCGAATCATGTTCATCGGTGCCTTCGGAGCGTTGGGAGTTGTTTGGAATCGTGTTCCTAAAGGCCAGAAAACCGACGACAAGCATTGGCACCCGCACCGTTGCGCATCTTTCTGCTTTTGGCTTACAGCAGATGTGTTTTCATTTTTTTCATGTTCATGGATTGGCAACGTGAAACGATTCGAAGGTTACGCCAAACTCTCCGATGCCAACAGCAGCATTAATCCGACCTTCCACCCTTTGCTGAGTATTTGGCCTCAACTGTGTACTGTGTACAATTGCGAACTCTTGGTTTCATTATCGCTAAGTGACGATCTTCATATGCTGGTACAAAAAATCACACAGTTCCATCGAAATAATGGCGGACGTACCGAACTGCGTACCGACGGCTCGGTGGTATTTTTTGACATCAGCGCGCGCTCTAAAAAAACGTTCTTGTTGTACTTCAAGATGCTGAGGACACTCGGCGTTGAAAAGGCAGCTCAACATCTTGGCAAATTTCGCTTCCCACCAGAGGAGCTCGGTGGGCTCCATCAAGCTTATGTTGTCCAGGTGTTTCGACCGGTCCGGTCAGCATAAAATTTGTTGGAGACTGGCGCAAAATGCTCAAAATTTTCGTGTTTCACAAGGTGCGTGGGTAAATCATGACACATCACTCTTCACGGTTTATGGCGTATGCGATGGCAACCCTCTTTGAATCAATCCCGGGGAATCTTGAACACTCTAAGTCCAAACCCCTTTGCTTCGTCATTCGGGATGTTGTCTGTGTCGATGTCCAACTCCGGAAACTTTTCGGCCAGCGCCGTCCTGAAGATGCGGGCCGCGCGTCGGATGTGACTCGGCTCCATCGTTCTGAGATACTTGTGGATGTTGTTCTCAAAGTCGAGGCTGTGGTCGTCCTTGAAGTAGTAGTGCTCGCCGATGATGCGATTCTGCACATAGATCGCTGGAGTAGCCTTTCCTTCCTCGGCAAGAAATGGCCTTCGGGTTTGTCACAGTGTTCGCGTTCAAGGACATGTGAAGTGCAGTGAGGCGCCGACAAATCAGATTGCAGTTGCGTTGAGATATCTATGCCCTGCTGTACTGTGGGCAAAGAAGGCGTAGAATGACCGTTCTGTATTCGGCATGGTTTTCCAGTCTTTGGTGCATCTCTTTGCTTTCTCTTCCAGCAATTCCCTTCATCTTGTTTGTTGCCGTAACAACTATTGCCACTCTCTCTTTCCTCTCTTTCCTCTCTCCTTCCTTGACCATATCACCCAAGAAGATCACGCAACTCAGCTCTGTACAACGCGGCGGACTCGTCGTCGTCGTCCCGAGCTTGCCAGAGGGGTGCTTGCTTAAGGGAGTCGCGCCACTCTTTGACACGACGATAGGGGAGCGGTATGACGTCCTTGGAGACGCGTGCACACTGCGGCACCGTGAATTTGTGCTTGCTCGGGTAGAGGACCTGCTGGCCCGTCGCAAACCCACTACCAACAACTTTCTTCCGAAGCGCCGTCGCGTTTGCGCCAACGAGCTCCTTGGGCGCAAACGCGCTAATGATGCCCAAGCGAGGCACTCTCTCGGCACCCGGCACGCTAAGGCACGCGCCACAGTGCATCAGCGCGGAGCTCCAGATCAGCATGTCGCCCGGCTCGAGACGCGGCTTGAATGGCTTGCAGATGTCGTTGGCCTGCAAGAAGTCACAATGCTCTTTGGGCACGCGAAACCCTTCGTCACCGAGCATGGCCAGAACCCGGCCACGAGTGTCGAGCTTGCGCTTCTTGTCGTAGGACTCGGGAAACTTGCGCTTGAGGACCTCGCGAACGCCCTGAAGGGTCCACCCATTAGTCGGAACCAGCAGCACAGTGGAAAAGTCCTGCGCGTCGGCCTTGGTGAGCGTCAGAAAGCACTGGTGACTCTCGGCCGTGGCCTCGCGCATGGGATTTTGGTCGATGTGCGTCGGGCCGCCCTCTGGCGTCGCGGAGACCGGCATCTGGGTCGGCTGACCGTCCGCAGTGCACGGGAGCGGGCCCATCTTACCCGTGGCGTTCGATGCCGCGCACATGACGCCGTCGAACGAGCTGGCCAAGGTGGTGGGCTCGACGCCCAGCGCTTGGGCCAGCGCTTTGCGCATGACCACGCGCAACGACACCGCCGTGGGGCGGAGCGCCAACGCGCACGTGTCGATCGTCCAAAACGTACCGGGGAAGTGTTTGCACTTCTTGGTGGTGCTCGGGTCGCAGAACTGCGAGACAAAGCCGAGCTCGCGCATCTCCTTGTCAAACCCGCCGACGTAGCCTTGCACCTCCTCGGGCGTGAGCACCGACTTGAAGTGGCAGTAGCCGACCTCGCTGAGTTGGCCAATCTCAGCATTCGACGAGGCGGTGTACAATGGCGCGAGCGCTCCAAACGCGCGCGTCGTCTTAATGCGCGCGATCTCCTCCGGCGTAATGCCCAGGTCGGTCGCAAGGTCGGGGGGTTCCATCCTGTCGGGCGAGCAGGGACGTGGGTCGACTCACTCACACGAGTAGCGGCTTGCGGAGAGGCTCGGAGACTCAGGGCGTGTGAGCCACCGAAGGAGGTGGGCACGCGGCGCACCAGATAAGCCAGAGTTTTTTTTGGTAAGAGAAAAGGGGCCAGCTGCGTTGGTGTTGGGGTTTAAGGCGCCGACAAAAGTACGATGAACGTTTTCAACAAGTCACACAAACCAGAGACTGGGCAAATGTGCCGAAAAGAAAATTCTCTCCCATCTACGCGTTAGACACGTCCCACTTGGAGAGGTCTGAGTTGAAGCTCGTTGCGCCCGCAAACATCTCTTCCATGTCTCCAACCTTGCGCCGTTTGGCAATTTGAAATGTCACCAAAAAGTGGCAAATTTGACATTGCACAAACGGCGCCAATTGAAGATTCGAGATCGTACGGAGATTTTTTTCCAGAAAAGTTTCCACCAAAGTTCCACCTTGACCCACTTTTTGTCCGACCCTCGGAAACACATCCGTTACGTAACATATATTTGTAACGGACAAGTCGGACAAAAAGTGGGCCAAGTCGGCACTTTGGTGGAATTTTTTTCCAGAAAAAATCTCCGCATTAATCTCGATGTCCGCAAATGTCCGTTACATAACATGAAATGTTGCATGCAAATGCGAGATTAGTGCGGAGATTTGTTCTGAAAAAAAATTCCACCAAAGTTCCACCTTGACCCACTTTTTGTCCGACCCTCGGAAACACATCCGTTACGTAACATATATTTGTAACGGACAAGTCGGACAAAAAGTGGGCCAAGTCGGCACTTTGGTGGAATTTTTTTCCAGAAAAAATCTCCGCATTAATCTCGAGGTCCGCAAATGTCCGTTACATAACATGAAATGTTGCATGCAAGTGTGAGATTAGT
>Ga0315315_10001482_pt1 | contig 21522 bp, 22 predicted proteins | sample M140m3416metaG_FD_203699 | JGI IMG/M metagenome (GOLD analysis project Ga0315315, IMG submission 203699) | Ammonia-oxidizing marine archaeal communities from Monterey Bay, California, United States - M1 40m 3416 | ecosystem: Environmental > Aquatic > Marine > Intertidal zone | place: USA...
TTCGTAGAATGGGTATGGGCCAAACCAGTACTCAAAAGCATCAAACATTTTAGGTACATCTTTGAAATGTTCTTTTGCTTTCTCCTCATTATATCTTAGGACATAATAATCTATATCTAAGTCGCCTTTTTCTCCTTTATATATCTCAGAAAATTTAACGTAATCACCAATATTTACATTTACTCCATAATTGTTGATAGGATTACTAATAAACCAATGATATGTAGATGTTTTATTATCAGGGTAAGTAATTTCTCTCAGCCGCCCATTTGATACATTTACAAGGTTATTAGGTACGTTTACACTCATCAGCATACTATCAACTTCATCGTACATGTGGTCCTTATTTGGCCACCAGACACTAGCTCCAAGGCCTTGACATGAAGTAGCAATAAAGTGATTACCATTTTCATCTTTATCCCAAGAAAACCCTCCGTCCCATGGAGCCCTTACAGCAATTTTAGGATTTCCTCTGTAATTAATTTTAATTTTATTTACTTCACCCTCAAGTTGCTCTTTCTCTAGGTAAATGAGATATATATTTCCATCTCTTTCAAATTTAATTTTTTTTCCATCTTCAAAAATTTGGGTAATGTAAAGTGGTTCTTGTAAGTCAATTTGCATAACCTGATAACTCTTAAGAACTCTGTAATGAATTGTGTTAGATCCCTGTATAAATTTTTTTTCTGGATCTATTTTGATATCAAGATGATAAAAATTTAAATCCCACCAGATCCTCTCATCGGTAATACTCCCCCTTAAAGTATCTTGTCTTGTGAACTTTTCTTTCTCTGCAAAGATATTCTGTCCTATAGATTTAGAAAAAGAAAATATAAATAACACACAGATGACTATTTTCATTATATTCATATGAAGTAAATATAAGACAAATAGGAATTTAATTTCTTGATGAATTAGCTATTTTCTCAAAGTCTACATTGATATATTCAAAAGAAACTTCATCAAATAAACTTTTTGAGTACGATTCAGCCCAGTCATTATGGAAATATAATCTAGTCATTTCTGGTGGTCTGACAACAAACTTTACACTATATCTTTCGTCAATCTGTCCCGGAAGGGATATGTTTTTAGCGTAATGAAAGTTATCAATTAAATTGATGTGCGGTATCAAGTCAACAAGTATCTTATTGTTTGTTTTCTGGTTAGTAATAATTGCGCTCATTTTCAGGTATGGGATAAACCCCCCAGGTGGCGTTCCATCAGGTAAATTATTTGAATCCCAATTTACCCTTGCTTCTATATGTACATCGGTATGCTTTTCTTCTAAATTGAGTGATTTTGGGTATACTTTGTCTTTGATAGCGCCTTCGAAAATAAATACAATTCCTGGCTCTATTCTTTCCTCACCTAAAACTAATTCCTGGGAAAAGACGTTAGTAGTTGATATAATTATTAAATAAATAAGTAATCTCATTATGATGAAAAATGTTAATTTAATATTTGATACGATTTTTTCTAAATATAGTCGAGGAAAGTTTGAAAAATTCATTCTTATTCTGGCAGCTATAGGTTTTATTACCCACTTAATGCTAATTTTTTTGAATACCAATGGTTATATTCAGCTAGATGTAGGTGAAAACTTACTAAAAAATCCGATCTCTGCTTTGTATACTCCCTTTTCCTTTATATTAATTTATGAGGCTTTCTTGCTAATTTACTATCTTCCTAGCTCTTTTACAGTTTCAGTTGTCAAAGGATATGAAATTATATCACTTGTATTAATTAGAAAGATATTTAAAGACGTTCCACTAGTAGATTTATCAGAGGATTTCTTTGCAAACCCATATAATGTCCAGTTTATATATGACATTACGGGCTTTGTGTTGGTGTTTTTTTTAATTTATCTGTTTAAAACCACTGCAGGTAAACCACAAACCCCTAAAGTAGACAATAAGCTTAAGAAATTTATAAGTCAAAAAAAGGCTATATCTATCCTTTTGGTTCCCGTTCTTTTGGCATTGGCGAGTTACAGTTTCTATAACTGGCTTGGCAGTCTATTGATAGAGTCTTCAAATGATATTGATGTAAATTTCTTATTTTTTATTGACTTCTTCACAATTCTAATTCTTGTTGATGTTCTACTTTTACTAATATCCTTCAGGTATACAGAGAGATATTCTCAGCTAATTAGAAATACTGGTTTTATTATATCAACGATTATGTTAAGGTTATCTTTTACAGCAACAGGGCTTGCTAGCGTCTCTTTTTTAGTCTTAGGTATTCTTTTTGGAGTTATAATTTTAGCTATCTATAAAAAAATGGAGAAGGTAAATTACCTTGGATAAAAATTTAATTCTATTATTGCTCCCAGTTCTTAAACATTAATTTATTTTTGTTACATATGAAAAAGTTTATACTAATATTTAGTCTCTTATTTTATTATAATGAAATATTGTCACAGCGTGTTTATAAAAAACCCCAATTTGTTAAAAATTGGAGTAATCCAAGTAAACATCCTGATCATATTGTCTTAAATTTTTCTGATGATCCTTCAACAACTATTAGTGTGACATGGAGAACTAGTAAAGATGTTAAATTAGGTTATGGGGAAATTGCCTTAGCTAATGAAAGCCCCGCATTTATAAGTACTGCTAATACTATTAAGGCGCAAACGTCTAATTTTAATTTTGAAAATGTAGTTGGTGTAATAGATAGAAAAAACCCAAAAAAAACTACATTCAATGACTTGAATCATAATTATCATTCTGTAACTTTTAAAAACTTGAATCCAAACACTATGTATGGTTATAGGGTTGGAAATGGTGAAATTTGGAGTGAATGGATTCAGTTTACAACTGCAAAAAAAGAGGCTGAACCATTCTCTTTTTTATATGTTGGTGATGCACAGAATTATATATTAGAGTTATGGTCAAGATTAATTAGAATGGGTTATAAAAAAGCTCCAGATGCTAGCTTTATTATTCATGCTGGTGATTTAATTGACGATGCTCATGAAGAACATCAGTGGCACGAGTGGTTTATGGCCGGTGGATGGATTCACAGATCTCTTCCTTCAATTCCAATTCCTGGGAATCATGAATATAATCCGCAAATTCAAGAAGATATAGATCAAGGAATTAAAAGATTGTCTATTCAGTGGAATAATCAATTTACTTTACCAATGAATGGTGTGAAAGGAATTGAAGAAACAAATTATTATTTGGACTATCAAGGTGTAAGGTTCATTGCATTAAATAGTAATTTAATGATTGAAGAGCAGGCAGTTTGGTTGGAGGCAGTTTTAAAAGATAATCCAAATAAATGGACAATAGCAACTTACCATCATCCAATATTTTCTGCATCAAGAGGTAGAGATAATGTTGAGTTAAGAAGTTTATGGAAGCCTTTATTTGATAAATATAAAGTCGACCTAGCTCTTCAAGGTCATGATCATACTTATACTAGAGGTAGAGTTCAGCCATATGAAACAAACATTTTAGATGGAGAAAATGTGAAAGACGAGACAGGAACTGTATATGTTGTTTCAGTAAGTGGAGGTAAAATGTATAGAGTTAAAGCGAATTGGGAGGAATACGAAGGTGATAGTAGAGCATTACGAGATAAAGTTGGAAATAATAAACAACTTTTCCAGGTAATTTCTATTGACGGTGATAAATTATCTTATCAATCATATACTGCAACAGGTGAATTATTTGATGCATTTGATTTAATCAAAAATAAAGATGGAAGAAATTCTTTTGTTGAAAGAAAAAATGAAGCTCTTTAATTTATTCTTGGTATAGATTCAGCTCCTCCTAATTTTGTAGTTGTTATTGCTGCTGCCATACTAGCTCTTTCTAGATTATCTTTTTTATTCATTTTAGAAGCAACACCAGCTACATAATATCCTATAAAAGTATCTCCAGCTCCAGTAGTATCAATTGTTTTTACATTATGTGCTCTGATTTCTATTAATTCATCTCTGAAAGAATATAAAGATCCGTTTTCCCCAAGAGTTAATATTATCTCAGTATTCTTAAAATTATTATTTAAATTTTTTAAAATCTCTTTTGAATTTCTTTTATTTGATAACCCTTCTCCTTCAGATTGATTTAATATTAGAGTATTAATTTTATTTAAATCGAAACTTAAAATTTTTTTATTAAATGGAGCTGGATTAAATATAATTCTCATTTTTTTATGATAAGCTCTATCAATAATTTCTTCAATATTATTAATTTCATTTTGGAGAAGTAATATATCTCCAGATTCGAATTTTGATAAAATTGATAAAATTGATTTTAAATTAAAATCATGATTTGCTCCACCGTGTATAATTATAGAATTTTCACCTTTCTTATTAACTTGAATTATAGCATGTCCTGTTGGATTATTACTTAATAAAATATTATCACAGTTTATTTTCCATGATTTTAATTGATCAATTATAAATGTATCATCCTCATTTATAATTCCAGCATGATAAACCTTTATTCCAGCTTTTGAGATTGCAACACTTTGATTTAAACCTTTTCCTCCAATCTTAATTTCATATGTGTTTGAGGAAATAGTTTCACCAGGTCTTACAAAATCATTGACTGAATAAAAAAAGTCTTTATTTATTGAGCCAAAGTTTAGAATTTTCATAATTCTAAACTAGACTTTTTTTGAGAGTAGTTAAAAAATTAGACCGAGATACTTGTGTTGCTAAATTGACATTTCCATTATTATTGAAACTTATTATGTCCTTACCTCTCTTTTCACCATCAAGTATTATTTTAATAGTACACTTTTTATAATTAGTTTCATAATCATTAATCATAACAGCCATAGCCAGTGGATCAGCTAAATCTATCTTATGTTCATTATATTTTACTTTATAATATTCTAATCCTTTTCTTTGAATATTAATAGCAAATCTTGATAGGGTAGTATTAATTTTTTCTAAATCATCAAAATTTTCTTTATTTAGGTATCCATAAATTTGAGTAACATCCCAGGCAATCATTTTAATATCAATATTTGAGTTTAAAACAATATCTGCTGCATCAGGATCTACCCAAAAATTAAATTCTGCATATTCTGTTATGTTTCCTTTGCCCTCTCCAATACCTCCCATTATGTATAAACTCTTAATTTTTTTTATTACTGTAGGTTTATTTGTAAATACTTTAGCAATATTAGTTAAAGGACCAATAGCTATTATCTCTATTTCATTTGGATACTCATTTATAATCGAGGTTATTTTACTAACAGCATCTTCATCTTGAGCTTTTCTGGATGGTATATATGGTCCTGAATCTCCAAGGCCATCTCTGCCATGAAAGAATTTTGATGTTTCAAGTTTCCTTTTAAGAGGATGACTCTCTCCTCTATAAACTGGAATATTTTTATTACATAATTCAGATGTATAAATAGCATTAGTTGTGGCTTGATCTAAATCAACATTTCCTGCAACCGTAGTTATAGCCTTAACATCAAAATTATCATTTTTTAAAGCCATCATTATTGCAACTGCATCATCAGTGGCTGTATCAGTATCTATTATTATTTTTCTCAAAGGTATTTTTGCCTTAAGCTTAAGAATTAAATTAATGAATTTTTATGATTAATGTTAATTAATCAATGCAACATTCATCATCAACACACTGACAATATTTTTTATTGTAGATATGCAAACCCGCTAGAGATAGGCCAGTTATATATGTTATGAATTCTGGTAGATGGAAAAGTTCAAATTCCTCACTCAATAAAAGAAAAGCCAATATCCCCCAAAACACATATAAAAGTTTTTTTATAATTAGACTTGATGAATTTAGAGACGTTTTATAAACAGCAAAAAAAGAAAGACATAAAAATACGTAGTTTAGTGCTTGCCACCAGCCAGGAACAACTAACATATAACTTTGAGTTATAAATAAAAATGGTGTAAAAAAACAGTGAATTACACATAGAGCACTAAATGTTGCACCAAGATTATCCGGATGAATAGTTGATATTTTCATATTTTTATTGACTTACAAAAGTAATTTTTTTGATCGATAAAGTTTAGTATTAATTTATTTATTTCTTTCTATTACTACCTTAATCTTATCTACTTCTTTATCTGATACAATCTCTAGGATATATACACCCTCATTTAGATTAGATACATTAATTTCTGAGCTATCTCCACTTCTACTTATAGATTTAGGTTTAATTGTTTTACCACTAAAATCTACAAAGTAAAGGTCTCTAATCTCTAATCCTGGTTTAACAATAACCGTTAGCTTATCATCTGTAGGATTAGGATAGACATTCTCAATGAATGTTGCCTTTTCAGTAAATAATGGCTTAGGGTCTCCACAAACATCTCCTACACCGTTATTATTCCAATCTGATTGATTAGGATTAGCAGTAAGTGGACAGTTATCTTCTGTGTCTAAAATACCATCTCCATCATCATCAGTGTCACAGACATCACCAGTTCCATCTCCGTCAGTATCTATTTGATCTGTATTAGCAGTAAGTGGACAGTTATCCTCGTTATCAAAAACTCCATCTTCATCTGAATCACTAATATGATCCCATGGATAGAAATTAGGTACCCAACCTTCAATTCCAGCTTCCCATTTTTCTGCTCCATATTCATATGCACCAATATCAGGTGCAGAACCTATTATTTCTTGAGGTATTGATTCAATGGATATACCAGCGTCAATTAAGGGAGAACCTTCTAAAGGCATTAAGGTTATACTATCAATTAAGGTATAGATAGTATTATCAATATTTGTTACATCGATATTTTCAGTTTTTACTGAATCCCATCCATTCCAATTATTTGAAGAAGTTCCAGGGATAGGGTAGTCAGGATTATCATCTCTATCCTTATCTTCAAAATTACTTAGACTCCTATGTCCACTAAGCTTATCAACAAGATTATTTTGTGTAACTGTATTTAAGTTTGAATTTTCTTCATCTAAAATGATCATTCCATTTTTATTACTACTAATTACTGTATTATTTGCTATGTAATGATAATCACCTTTCACCATAATTCCACTTGTATTAATTGCCACATTATTATACATTTTTCCTCTCTGTCCTGCAGCTGATGGGTCATCACCAGGAGCATCATATCTAAGAGCTAACTTTGGGGTATTATAAACATAGTTGTGGTGAACTTCTGAGTCTGCAACGAAATTTCGTGTTCCTTGAAAAACGGATCCATCTGACTGAAGAGCTCCTGTTTTTGTAACTTTATTGTAAGAGAAAATGCTTCTTTCTCCAGGTGTTACAGTAGCTGATGCCTGAACATTTTCAATAGTATTTTTTGTAATTGTATTTTTATCACCATTTATAAACATAGTTACCATTAGTCCTGGCAGCTCTGCAACCGAATAATCAATATACTGGAAAAAATTATTTTCAATGTTATTATTATCCCCATAAACTCTAAGTGCATCTCCATCTGTATATTCAAATAAATTTCTCCTAATAATACTGTTATTTACTTTATTAGAGGATCCACTAATACCTATGGTTGTTGCTTTAGGTGTTTTAAGATCACCAACCATTCTTTTTGATGTAGATGGATAAGCAAAATTACAATCTTGCAAAATAAAATTTTCAGCAGAACGAACTTTAATAGTAGAGGAAAAAAAAGATAAGTTTTCAATAGTAATATTATCAGAATTATTTATTTCAAATGAGTAAGATGTAACTTTTCCTTTAATTTCTAAGTCATTTGGATTAGTTCCATCAGTCATTAACCAAAGTTCTCCTGTTTTTGGGTTATGATACCATTCATTTAATGTGTCAAGAAGATTTAAATCTCCTTCTATAAAAAAATAGTGATGTTTATCCTTATACTGACTATTAGGAACATCATTATATGTAAAAAAATCTGAACCTTCGGAATACTGAATTTTACGATTCCATGTTCTGAATGATCCAACATTAAGTATAGCATGAGCAGTGTCTAAACTATAATCTAAACTCGTGTAAAATGATTTACTATTATCAAAAAATGTTCTGCCGTTTATACTAATTTCTTCATCTCCCTCAGCCCAAGTATCCCAAGAATATATAGAGTTATCTACAAATTGTGCATTAGGCCACCTTGCCATAACCATCTCTTTATCTTCAATAAATAGCTGCCATATAGCCGTATCAATTGTAGTTTTGTAAATATTATTTTCAGTTTTAGTCCAGTTAAACTCATTTAGGCTGATCGTCCCATCAATGACAGCATTACCAGACTGATCACCAGAAATTATAATATCATTTTTATTATCAATAACAACTTTTTCTCTGTAATTGCCATCAAGTAATTTTATAGTTCCTTTATCTAAACTAGATAATGCTTTCGTGATTGTTTTATAGGGAGAGTTAAACGATCCATCATTACTATCATTTCCACTAGGTGAGACATATTTTACATCAGACTGTGAAAATAAATTGATTGTTAATAAAAAGAGAAAAACGAATAGGCTTGTTAAATACTTCAATTTGATAATTTTTTATCAAAAATATTTATTTTCTTCTTGCTGCAATAAAACTTTTAACAAAAAATATCATAGCATAAACAGATGATGATAACATTATAATAATCCTCAGTACAGATTCTGATCTTCCATCGGCTAAGGCCCCTCTCAGTGGCATTATATTAGCAAAAGACAAAAGTGTAACTAAAACTGCAATATGAGCAATTACCTTATTTTGATTTTTAACCCCTTTATTAAGAGCTAATAATGTCACACCAATTCCAACAGGAATTAGCGATGTTGGTGAACTTGATTCCAGGTATCCCCATAGACCAACAACTACTAAAATTATTCCATTTACCAGACTCGCAGAGTGTGCATTCATTTTCTTTTTCTTTTATCTACAACATCATTTAGCTCTTTTGCGGTAAGTAGTATCCATATTATGAATGATACTGAGACGATCCCCGCCCAAATGAAAATAAATTCTTTAGTTAAGAGTTCAGACATAGTTTAGTTTATATCTATAAATCTTTTTTCTTTTGATTAAAAATCAAGATAAAAAGAAGAATAGTTGGTGCCCATAAACCCAAAAATACAGCTTTTAGCGGTTCGTCATTGAAAAAAAATAATTCAGAAACCACTATTGTTACTAGTACTAGTACAAGTAATACCAATTCAAAGGGCCTAAATAGCTTTATAAACTTAAACATTTATATATTAATTTATACTATAGTGTTAAAATTCTATTGTAAATATTACTTATACTCTAAAACTTAATATTTTGTTGCCCTATTTTTTTTTTTAACCAAATCTCCCTGTAATATCCTTCTTTATCATACATTTCGGATTGTCTTATTGGATTAAATACCCAATTTTTGATATTATTACCTACCCCCGAGATATACATCCAATTGCACCAGTTACTAGAAACGTCATAGTCTATTAAATGCTTTTCAAAATATGATGCTCCTAGAACCCAATTTAAATCTAAATTATTAACGAGATAGCTAGCAACATTCTGTCTTCCTCTATTACTCATAAATCCTGTTTTATTTAATTCAATCATATTAGCATCTATAAAATCTTGACCTGTTCTGCCTTTTTTCCACTTATCAAATAATTCTATATCATTTTTGAAATTTTTATTAAAAATATTTCCATTGATGCCATTTCTAATGAAAATATTTTTTTTTCCTTTTAGGTAAACATACCTGAAAAACTCTCTCCAGAGAATCTCAAATATTAACCAATAAGTTGATGAGTTTTTTTTTATTTCTTTTTCATATTTTTTTACTTCATGATAAATAGTTACAGGTGATATGCATCCCAAAGAAAGGTATGATGATAATTTAGAAGAATATTCGGTTCCAATTAATCCGTTGCGTGTTTCTTTATATGTCTCAATTCCATTATTTTCCCATAAGTAAAATTTCAATCTATCATTTGCATATGTTTCTCCACCTTTGAATGGAAAATTAGAATGTTTATGAATTTCTAGTTCTTGAAATTCAATTTTAGATTGATAATTAAAATCATATCCATCTATTTTTTTATGATAACTTATTTTATCAACTTCATTTCTGACCTTTACAATTTTCTCAACTTTTTTTCTGAAATGAGTGAAGATAAGAGGAAGTTCTTCAGTTTTATAAGGCAGAGTATCTCTTTCAATTAGAAATTGATCATCATAAAGATTTAAATCAAAATTATTTTCTTTTAACACTTCTTCCTCTTTTTCTTCGTACCAACCAACTTCTTTAGATGCATAAATTTTATTTGATAAGTATTTAGATTTAATTTCTTTGAGAACCTTAATTAAATCACCATCAAAAATATAGAGGTCAACTCCAGCCTTTTTTAAATTGTTTTTTAAATCTAATACTGATTCATCTAAAAACTTTTTTCTAAACTCACCCATATTTCCAAGATCAATTCCATTTGGATTATAAATAGAATAGTTTTTAATATATATACAGATGACCTCATCATTTTCATTTATAGCATTATAAAGTGAAGGATTATCATTAATTCTCAAATTCTTTCTAAACCAGTATATAGCCTTCTTCATATTTTTAAGTTTTTCAAATAATTATTTGCGGTATCTCTTAAATCTTCTTTTTTTTCTTGATTCATTTTATCATAAGAATTTACAAGCATTCTCATTCTTGGATTTTTAATAAAAAAATCTCTTTGTTTATCTAAAAATCTCCAAAATAAAGAATCCCATACTTTACTCCATTCTCCAGACTTATAATTGCTCATTTTTATTATATAGCTACTGCCACTTATATATGGTTTGGTTGACATTAATCCTCCATCTGCAAATTGACTCATTCCATAAACATTTGGTACCATGACCCAGTCATAAGAATCAATAAAAAATTCCATAAACCATTTATATATTTCATCAGGATCAAACTCACACAATAACATAAAATTTCCTAAAACCATCAACCTTTCTATGTGATGACAGTAAGCTGTATTGCTAACTTTATTAATTGTATCATCGATAGGATCTATACCAGTTGTTCCATCATAAAATGATTTTGGTATTTTTTTATTGAATCCCCAGAAATTTCTTGTCCTTTCAAAGCTACCTTTAACTTTATATACTCCACGAATAAATTCTCTCCAACCAATAACCTGTCTTATGAATCCCTCGCAAGAGTTTATAGGAATATTATTTTTTTTAAAATATTTAATTGTTTCATTTATAATTTGTTTTGGTGAAAGGATACCAGAATTTATTAGAGGTGAAAGTAAACTGTGATTTAAAAAAATTTCTTCCTTTACAATTGCATCTTCATAAGGTCCAAACTCTCTAAACCTGATTTCTAAAAAGGAGTCTAGCCACCTATCTGCATCATCAAAGTTTGATGGATAAATAACATTTTCATTAATTATACCAATATTATCTGTGTAATGCTCATTAGCATATGATGTTGCCTCTTCATAAAATTTATTTTTTTTTGAAAAACTTATTTTAGGTGGTTTTTTACCCTTTGGATATTTCTTTCTATTCTCATCATCATATGTCCACCTTCCACCCTCAGGTTTAGAATTTTGAATTAGTATGTTATATTTTTTTCTCTGCTCTTTATAAAAACTTGTTTGAAAAAATTTTACTTTATCATTTCTAAAGAATGGCTCCAAGTCTGATTTTGTATTAATAAAAGATGGGTTATCATATATTTCTAGAGATATATTATATTTTGTACATGTCTTTTTCATTCTTTTTTCAAGTAAATAATCTACGGGATCTATCACATGAATTTTATCAACTTCTGATGAGATATCTTTAATAAAATTTCTAATATCTGATGATTGGTTAAAGCTATCTATATAACTAACAATGACAGATTTATTTATTAAATAATTTTCGTACTCTTTCATAGAACTTCTATGAAATACAATTTTTTGTTTATGAAATCTGTATTGTCTAAAAAATAAGAATTCCTCTATAAGATAAATTGGTAATTTTTTTTCAAGAATCTCACTCTTCCTGTGAAGTTGGTTTGGAAAAATTATTGCAATTTCTTTCATCTATTTCCTCTGCATCTTTTTGAACAATATTTTACTTCATCCCAACAGTTCCTCCATTTTTTTCTATAGGAAAATGGTCTATTACATACAATACAGAGTTTTTCAGGGATATTTACCTTATCCATTTTGTTGGAATATTTTTCTTCCTGGCATATGGATACTTTATTATTTTTTTAGTCCTATAATAAGTATCTAATCCTGAAATGCAAACAGAATTTAATTTCTCAAAATCTAGAGATCCATCTTCCTCAACAGAATTTGGTTTAATAATTATATTATGTACCTCACCAACTATAAGTATTGTATTATTACTTTTTATTTTAATTTCTTCGATAAATTTCATTCCTATTTTGCATTCACTTTCCTTGACATATGGAGCATGAAAATCATCAATATATTCTTTTTCAAGATCACATTTCTCAAATTCTGATTCATCACGATCAAATTTTGCTGAAGTCATGTGAGCTCTCTCTATGATATAGTGATTAATATGATTTATTGTATAATACTTTGACTCAATAATATTTGAGTAAGTATGTCTTGGAACTGAGTCAGGTCTTGTAACCAAGCCTAGTAATGGTGGTTTAGAACCTAGATGTACCAAGGAACTAAATATTGCTAAATTTTCTTGATTATGATTTGATATAGTACCAATAAGGTTTGCAGGTTTGAATCCAGTAATACTATTAATTAAATTTAGTCTAGAGACCTTATCTAATTTATCTATAATATTTCTGTTGAAATGAATCAAAACTTATATTTTGAGAGTTGACATTCCACCATCAACATGCATAATTTGGCCAGTAATACTTTTTGCATTACGCGATATTAGAAAATCAGCCATATCTGAAATATCTTTTGCTTCGCAAATTTTCTTTAGAGGATGTTTATTTGCAATATTTTCTTCAATTTTTTCATTTCTTAAGATCCTCTGAGCCATATCTGTTCTTGTTATAGTTGGAGCAATACAATTTACTCTTATGGTAGGTGCTAATTCTGCAGCTAATGATTTTGTTAGACCCTCAATTCCAGCTTTTGCAACTGAAACAGATGAATGAAAGGGCATACCTTGACCTACAGCTACAGTACTAAAAAATAATAGAGTTGGATCATTACCTTTTTTAAGATTGTTTAAATAGTTTTTAACAGTTTTGATTGCACCTAAAACATTTATATTAAAATCATTTATAAAATCTTCTTCTTTTAATTGGAGTATAGGCTTTAGATTAATTGAACCAGGACAATAAATTATTGAGTCAACATTCTCAATATCAGGTAAATCATCACTTAGAATATCAATTCTTTCTTCTATTAAATTTGTGTTATTGATACCAGAATCTGTTCTAGAAAAGTTATAACATTTGTTTCCTTTCTCTAACTGAGAATTTACTATTTCTTTTCCTATCCCTTTACTTCCTCCAATTACAATTATATTTTTCATTTTTTAAATATTTTAATTAACTGTTTTTCTCTAAACTCAAATATTTTTCTTAATTGAAATTTTACTAGACTACTTCCAAATATTCTTCCAATTAATCCAAGTGGTAATTTAAACTTAACGATGTCATGAGCAATTACACCATCTTTAGATTCTTCAAACCTATGTTCGTGTTCCCAGATGCTGAAAGGACCTGATTCTTGAGTATCAATAAAACTAAATGGTTCTTCGACAGTAGTTATTTTAGTAGTCCAGCCAACTCGGAAGAAAGGGAAAGGAGATACTCTGTATTTAATTATCTGACCTTCATACATTTTATTGAAATCAGTTAGGATGCTGAAGTTCATGTGTTCAGGTGTTATTTTAAATAAATTTTTTGGATTTGAGAAAAAGCTCCAGCTCTCTTTTAAACTTATTGGTAGATTTTGAACTGCTTTAAGTTCATAAACTCCGTTTCCTAAATATTTTATCATTACAAGTAAATTAGTTTTAAGCTGTCGTTATTTTTTTTGTAATAATTTTTGACAATTATCACTTCATCTTTAGTGTTAAAATCTAATCTCTTTAGGTTGGTACTATAATTGGAATGAGGGTTATCGGTAAATCCATAACCTTCAATTATACCACTATCAACGGAAACAAATGGATAAGGTTTTTTATAATTTTTTTCTATCATTAAGAATTTTTTCTTTGGAAGAATTAATGATTCTTTCATTTTTTGAAATTTATCATTATAAGATTTTATTTTATCTTCAGAATAACATTTTTTGCTATTTTGACTTAATGATATTGCGTGGCAACAATGATTTTCAGTATGAGTAGAATTTAATTTTTTACATAAATTATATTTTTCAGAAAGATAGTTTATAAAGTTTCTTGCTTTTCTAGTTGATTGAAAAGATGTTAATACATTTTCTTTAGTTTTTGAAATTTTTAGTCCATAATATCCCCTTTTGTCTTCAATAATATTAATATTAATATTTTCTCTTTTTTTTCTAAGCTTTCTATTTAGGATTGGATTATTTCTTTTTATTTCCTGAGATTCAATTAATAATGCTATTAACTCACTTTTTGTCTCCAAGTATCTTATATGATCAAATCGTGATTTTAGCTTAAATGATTTATTACTTTTTGAGTTAAGGTGCTGATTTACTCTTTTATATAAATTCAAACTTTTCCCTATATATATAGGTATACTATTACTATCCAAAAAAAGATATATACCAGTTTTTTTTGGAATTTCTTTTATATCATAAATTTTTTTAGATAATATTAAACTCATAAAAAGAAGAAACGGAATTTAAATTATTAAGTTAGATGGTAGCAAAACAAGCAATATTTTTAATTATCACATTATGTGGATTAGTATATATCACTTTTGGAACTGATGTATTTGATACATCTTTTACCGTAGAGCAGTATTCTGCTCTGGTAGCAATGACTAAACTTTACCTTGGATCCGCAATTTATTGTTTTGTAGTCAGTGAACTTGCAAAAAATTATAGTCAGGTAGATAAATTCTGGAGCCTTATACCCATTGCTTATGCGTGGTATTTTGCTCAAGCAGCTGGATATGATGATAGGATGTTAATGATGGCTATTCTAGTAACTTTATGGGGTTTGCGACTTACATTTAATTTTGCTAGAAGAGGAGGGTTCAGTATTTACTTCTGGAAAGGTGAAGAAGATTATAGATGGGTAGAGGTTAAGAAAGCTATACCATTCCTATCAACTAGAATAACATGGGGAATGTTTAATTTGTTTTTTATCTGTCTCTACCAAATGGGCTTAATTTTCCTTTTTACTTTACCAATACTTGCAGCATGGCAAGGATCGGAGCCTATAGGAACCACAGATTATCTGATAGGTGGATTTATGTTTACTTTAATAATTATTCAGTTTATTTCTGATCAACAACAATACGATTTCCAGACTGAAAAATATAGAAGAATTGAAAATAATGAGAAACTTGATGGTGATTACAAAAGAGGTTTTGTAACTACTGGTTTGTGGTCTTACTCAAGACATCCAAATTTCACTTGTGAACAATTAATTTGGATAACCTTTTATTTTATAGGCGCATCTGCTAACGGATCATTATTGAATTGGTCAGTAGTAGGATGTGTACTTCTAGTAGTTTTATTTGTCAATAGTGCTATTTTCAGTGAGGGAATAAGTTCAAGGAAATATCCTGACTACAAAAAATATCAGGAAAATGTACCCATGTTTTTAGGCTTCTTTAATAAAAACTGGAAGTAATTTTTTAAAAGTCGTACCATTCGACTTCAACTCCTGCTTCTTTAAACATCTGCATACTCCTTTTTGAAGATTCGTCCCATTTTTTGGATTTTGCCCCAGCCCCTTTCTTTGCATAAATTTTAATAATACCTGCATTTATTATACCTCTTGCACAGTCTGCACAAGGAATGTCACACGTTAGATACATAGTACATCCTTTTGTTGAGACCCCTATTCTTGCTGCGTTGTAGATGGCATTTCTTTCTGCATGTTCAAACCAAAAATATTTTTCAGGTTTTTCTTGACGGTCTTCTTTTTCATCATCTATTCCTCTAGGAAAAGAATTATATCCGGTAGATACAATCTCTTTATCTATACCAACTATCACAGCACCTATCTGCGTATTTTTATCTTTTGATTTTTTCTTTACTTCTTCAGCAATATTGAAAAAATATCTTCTCCATTCCATATCTATAAATACTTACTAATCAATTTTTTTGTTGCCTCTACACCTTCATGTGAGTTCAGATAAATCTCTTTACTTCCGAACATATTCATCATAGCTCCTTCATATTCAATTGTAATAAATCCTTTATAAGATGAACTTGAAATTATATCCATCATCTTTGAATAATCAGTAGATTTTTCTTCGCCTTCAGAATTAAATTCATGAGACTTAGCGCTAATGCCTTTTGCGTAGGGTAAAAGTTTTTTAACTCCAATATATTTATCATATTGATTTTCACAATCACTTTCAATATCTTCTAAATTCAGATCACCTCTTTTAATACAGAAATTATATGATCCAAAATCAGGAAGTGTCCCAATATATTTACTATTTACATTTTTCATAAGCTCTATAAGCCAATCAGCATCTCCTGTTATTCCTCCATGATTTTCAATTACTATACTTATACCCTGACTTTTACTGTGATCTATTAGTTTTAAAATACTTTCAGATGAATTGTCTAAAATTACTTTTGAGTCTGGCTCATCTGATCTTAAATTAACTCTGATTGAGTGACAACCGATCTCAGATGCAGTATCAATCCAGTTCCTATGAAAATTAATTGCCTCATCTCTTTCTGCTTTTATAGTTGATGCTAGGCTCGGTCCGTTTGCCATTGTCTTTAAGTCAATATTGTCAACTAGAATGATTAAGTTCTTAATATCTTGATCTTCTGTTCTGTTATTTAGATCCCTTATAAAATTTTTATCTTTTTCTTTTCCCATAAATGCTATAGACCAGTATTCTGCTCCACTTATGTTATACTTATTTCTTATTAGTTCTGGATAATCTAATATGTTAAGTTGATTCTGAAATATAAGAGGGGCAAAGGAATAGATTTGAAGTGCTAACTCTAATTTATTTTTTTTAAAAACATTACCATAAATATCACTATGTAGAAATGGTATTGATGTAAAAGCTAAAGAGTTGAATAAAAATTTTCTTCTTGAGTGAATTTCCATTTTTAATTTATAATCATTTTTAATTAATTTACGTAAAATTATTAAGTATGAAAAGAAAAGCACATGTTGTATGGAGAGGTGACGGAGAGAATGGATCTGGAGAGCTAACCACTGGAAGTGGAGCATTAAAAAATCTCCCTTATGACTTCAAGATGAGATTTAAAAATGATGATGGGAAATTAGGTACTAATCCTGAAGAATTAATAGCTGCAGCTCACGCAGGGTGTTTTAACATGAAGTTAAGTTTTGTACTTAATGAGAACGGTTTTTCACCTGATCACCTTGAAACTGAGTCTGTCTTAACATTTGTTGATGGTGTAGTTGAGTCAATAGACTTAACTCTTAAAGCTAAGATTTTAGATATTACCAATGAGAAGTTTTTAGCGTGTGCTAATGAAGCAAAAGAAAATTGTCCAATATCTGGTTTGTTAAACTGTGAAATTTCATTAAATTCGTCTCTTATTTAGATAATGAAGAGGTTTTACTCACTTTTACTACTTTCAGTATTTTTATTTTTCCTAATAACGGAGTCTTCCACCTACCACTACCATGTCGATATCATTGAGAAAGGTATTGTTGAGACACCTGAAAAAGAAAATGAATGTATCATATGTTTAATTTCTTCAAATACTTCTTCTGAATTTAAAAGTTTTGAAAAAAATGGTAAAGATCATTTTATACCAAAAGAAAGTTTATTTAATGTAGTTAATAGTGTTTACAATAAATTAGCAAACCTAAACCTATCGAGCAGAGGACCACCAATTACTCTTTTGTAATTATATTATTGACCTAAATGTAATTTCATAATATTATTCGGTCACCATTTTATCACTTTACTTAACATTTATAAATTAAAATAATGAAAAATATATTTAAACTTAATTACCTATTATTTGCAGTACTAACCTTATTTGTTTTCACGGCTTGTGAGGATGACGAGGCTGTACCTGAAGAAGAGAATGAGGAGGAAGTTATTACTGATGTAACACTTGTTTTTACATCTGACGCAGGAGCTGTTGTGACTGCTAGTGCGCAAGACCCTGATGGTGAGGGTGTTCAAGAACTTGTTGTACAAGATGAAATTAAATTACAATCTGGTACTACTTACACGCTTACTTTTGAAGTAATGAATAACTTAGAATCTCCAGGGGAAGATATTGGTGAAGAAATTGCTGAAGAAGATGATGAGCATCAAATTTTCTTTGCATTTACTGAAGGTGTTTTCTCAAACCCTACAGGCAATGGAAACATTGATAATGCTTCAGATCCGATTAATTATAATGATACTGATGGTAATGGAAATCCATTAGGTCTTAATACTACTTGGACAGCTGGAGATCCGACTACTGCAGGATCTTTTACTGTAAGATTACAGCATCAGCCTGATATAAAGACGGCTACTTCTGGTGCAAACGATGGTGACACAGATTTTGAGTTACAATTTAGATTGACAATAGAGTAAATCTTTTACTTTAATCAAATTTTATATTACACTCTCTAATAATTTTAGGGAGTGTATTTTTTTTATTAGTAATAATTAAAAAGTTATTTCTTAACTTCTACATTATTAAATAGTCTTTAATTTTAAAAAAAATATGTGTTCTGTAAAACATAATTTAAGAACAGAAAATAGGTGTGTGTGTAATAACATAATCAATTATCATACAGTAATTAAGTCTTGTTGTTTAGTATACCTTCTTTTATTATTATCTCCAGACGTCCAATCTCAGGATATATGTGACAGATCAATTTCAGGTAAGATAATTGATGATGAAACAAAGAGTCCATTATCTGATGTGATAGTAAGAGCCATAAGCGATCCTCAGGTTTATGGTAACAGAGTCTTGTATAATTCCTCTGATAAATTTTCTATCTCAGATGTAAATGGAAAATTTTTATTGGAAGATTTATGCGCTGAGGAAGACAGTCTCATTTTCTCAAGAATTGGGTATCAAGATACATTGATTTCATTGGATACAGATTATTGGACAATTTCATTAACTGAGAAGTCTGTTGAATTAGAGAATGTAATTATATCTGATGAAAGAGAAAAAATTTTAGGAGCTCAGACAATGTCACGAGAGACAATTAGTTTAGAAGATAAAGTTATCGATAGGACATCATCTTTTGCAAGTATTGCAAGTGAAGTTGATGGTGTAACTTTTATATCTACGGGATCTAATGTTGAGAGACCTGTTATCCATGGTTTATATGGTAACCGTGTATTGGTACTGAACAATTATCTAAAACATGGATTTCAGAACTGGGGAGATGATCATGCTCCTGAAATTAATGTTTCTTCAGTTGATAGAATATCAGTGTTAAAGGGTTCATCAGGTGTTCGTTTTGGACCTGAAGCTTTAGGGGGAGCAATTATTGTCGAACCTGATCCAATGAAATTAAATCAGCCTTATTATATCAATACTAATTTTGGATATCAGACTAATGGGAGAGGTAGAAATTTTAGTATTGATACTGGAAAGGGATATAAAAATTTAGGTTTTAATGTTGGTCTTAGTCATATAAAAATTGGAGATAGGCACACTCCATCTTACTCACTCACTAACTCAGGAAAAGAAGAAAAAGGATTTAATATTGGATTACATTACCATCTCAATAATTTTGATATTAAGTTATACTACAGCTACGTAGATGTAAATCTTGCACTATTGAGATCATCTGTTTTTAATAGTGGAAATGCGATATCGAGAGCAATAAGCTCAGAGGAACCATTATTTATAAGACCTTTTTCTTTCAATATAAATGAGCCAAATCAGTTGGTTGATCATCATCTAGCTAAAGTAAATATTAATTGGTGGTATAACGAAAATGATAAGTTATCATTTGTCTTAGGAAGGCAATTGAATAAAAGGAAAGAATTTGATGTTAGAAGAAATGCAGAGAAACCTATAATTGATTTAGATCTTATCACAACTGACCTGATGATTGACTGGGATCATTCCTTCTCTGAAAATTCTGATGGTCTAATAGGCCTACATTTTTTTAATCAAGATAACGATAACAACCCTGGCACCTCAACAACTCCTTATATTCCAAATTATAACACAAATAGATATAGTTTCTTTCTTATCGAAAATTTAAAATTTGGGAATAAGCAATTTGAAATTGGTATAAGAATTGATAATGAAGATTATAATGTTAGGGGTAGGGAGGTTTCTCAAAAAATATTTAGGGATGAACACTCATTAACTAATGCCACATTTTCAGTAGGTTTTGAAAATAAGTTATCTGAAAGATTTTCATTTAGAACTAATTTAGGTTCAGCGTGGAGGACACCTAATATGGCTGAGCTATATAGCTTTGGCTCTCAAGGATTTAAGAATTCATTTGGATTGTTAAGATACTATTATAATGAAAATAATGAATTGAGGACAGATAAAGTCACAATAATGAGTGAGAGCTTTCTCTCACCAGAAAAATCATTAAAACTTATTAATGAGTTAGACTATAAATCTGAAAAAAATGAAATTAAATTAACATTATTTTCAAATTATATTATGAACTATGTCTTTCAGAGACCAATTGGACTTTTCGGAACTATTAGAGGACCAATGCCATATTTTATATTTGATCAAAGTGATGTACTATTTATAGGATCAGATTTTACAATTAAAAGAGAGTTCTCAAAAAAGTTTAATTCATCATTATCTTTAAATTATTTATGGTCAAATAATTTAGATAATAATGGAAAACTAATTAATCAACCTCCTGTCAGAATTGAAAATAATCTTGATTTTAAAATAGATAGTTTCTGGAAGGTAGATTTTTCTGAAATATCAATCAGTCCTAGTTATACATTTCATCAGTTTCAAGCTCCTATGACAATTACTCCTGAAAATCTAATTAACGGGACTACTAGTATAACATCTGAATCTGATATTTTTGATTTTAAAGATGCTCCAGAAGCATATTTTCTATTAGATTTTTCATGGAAATTAAATATTAATGATTTTGGAGTTTCATTAATTGTCAAAAATCTATTAAACCAGAAATACAGAAACTATTTAAATGAGATGAGATATTTTGCTGATGAACCTGGTAGAAATTTTATTTTTAATTTATCTTATAATTTTAAAAAGAAGAATTAATTTGAAATTCATTATACATAAAAAAGATTTTTAAATAGATAACATCTAACTACGTATGCACAGAGGTATGTTCGGTAAATTCTTTCTTTTTTATATTCTTCTGTTTTCCAGTAATATGGTTTACTCTCAGATTGAGATAAGTGGTTACATACAAGAAAATGGTTCCGAAGAAAGATTACCTTATTCAAATATTTACTTAGACGCTTTACAGTTAGGTGCAAGTGCTAATGAAAATGGTTTTTTTTCATTTAAAGGTGAAGTAACACCTGGTATGATTTTAAAAGCAAGTTATGTT
>Ga0315315_10001483_pt1 | contig 21521 bp, 16 predicted proteins | sample M140m3416metaG_FD_203699 | JGI IMG/M metagenome (GOLD analysis project Ga0315315, IMG submission 203699) | Ammonia-oxidizing marine archaeal communities from Monterey Bay, California, United States - M1 40m 3416 | ecosystem: Environmental > Aquatic > Marine > Intertidal zone | place: USA...
ACTTCACTGATATTGATGATAAAATCATAGCAATTGCAAATAATGAACGAGTTAACTTCTTAGAAGTGGCGAATAGAAATATTGAGGATTATTTTGAGGTTATGAATTTACTCAATGTGTTACCCGCTGATGCATATCCAAGAGTAACTGAAACTATACCTGAAATAATTTCTATGATATCTAGTTTGGTAGCAAGTGGTAATGCATATGAGTCCTCTGATGGTGTTTACTTCGAAATTAATAGTGCACCTGAAAAATATGGCCAATTAACTGGCCAAACTCTAGAAATGGTTCAGGAAGGTGCAGGAGGTAGAGTAACAGAAACAGGCTCTGGAAAAAGGAATCATAGAGACTTCGCATTGTGGAAGTCTGCCAAGGAGAATGAACCATCTTGGGATAGTCCATGGGGTAAAGGTAGACCAGGTTGGCATATTGAGTGCTCTGCAATGTCTCTAGAATTTTTAGGTGAAAAGTTCGATATACATGGAGGGGGTTCAGATCTAATATTCCCTCATCATGAGGCTGAAATTTTTCAGTCTGAATGTTGCCTCAACCATGATCCAGTCGTACAATACTGGATTCATAATGGTATGATTAATGTTGATGGAGAAAAAATGAGTAAATCATTAGGGAACTTTTGGACTATTAGGGATGCTATCTCTAAAGTACATCCTTTAGAATTAAGATATTGCTTAATCAACGCACCTTACAGGCAACCAGTTGAATTTAACGATGTAATGCTTGAAGATTCGTCAAATCATTATCAAAGACTGATTTCAGTTTATGGAGAAGGTCTTTCTCTACACGGAAAGAAGTCATGGCAAAATTCAGATTTCTTAATCTCTTCCAGTAATAATTTTTCTAATGGAATGAATGATGACTTCAACACTAGGGTTGCAGTTGTTGAAGTACAGTCAGTAGTTAAATATTTGAGAGATAAAATTGATTCCAATAACGAAGAAGAAATTTGTGCTTCAGTATCATGGTTGTCAGACTTTGCGGGTGAGGTTCTAGGACTTCTTCCTGATGATGATTCTCTTCTTGAGGAAGCTAACCAGAAGAATGCCGATAAATCCGCTATATCGGAGTTAGTCAATGATTTATTAAATCAGAGAAAAGCAGCTCGCGAGGAAAAAAATTGGGATAGAGCAGATGAAATTAGAAGTGAATTAAACTCAATGGGAGTAATTGTTGAAGACTCTCCTAGTGGACCTATCTGGAGATTGAAATAAAATATTTTTATTTTTCTATCTTAGAATCCACAGCGAAGCACCGATAAGTCATATCACCTCCGAAATAATGTGTCTATCCCCTCCGTGATTGAAACTACATGTGTGGTTTTGATAGTTTTTAGCACTGCAATGGCAGGTTGTCTTGATTCATCAGACAAAATTTTCGAGGAAGAAATTGATTGGGATAAAAATTTGATTTATGTAGAAGATCCATTAACTCATGAAGACGCTAGAGAATTTATAGTTGGTTCACCTTCAACAAATGATACTTGGGGAGAGTCTTTTTGGGCAGTATTTGGTAATGAAGAAGGAGGAAATTGTTGTGAACATTATCTTGCTGGTACAAAAGAGGGATGGATTGTAAATTTTGGAGGCGAATACCCAACTTGGTCAGAAGATAGAGGACATACTTGGCAAGAATATCAACCAACTATCTTCTCACAGATTGGCTGTATGGAACCTAAACCAACTCTGCCAGGTCAAGAAGGACTTGGGGAAGGAAGTATTGTCCAGGCAACTAATGGCGATTTAATTTCAATGGGATGGTTCCCTTATCCAAGTGCTAGTGGAGCGGATCAATTCTATGCATTCCTATATGACGCTGAAGATGAAGAATGGACTTGGTGTTTTAATCGAACACCCGAACCATTCTATGATAGATCTTGGCAAGTTGAGGTTATTGGTCCAATTAATGGGGGAGTCTACGGAAACGGAGATTATGCTAGTTTAGTAATCTCTAATTTCTGGCACCAAGTTCAGAATGTTGGGGGACAGATATCGACTGATGGATTAAATTATGATTATTTTCCATTCCCTGATAGAGATGGAAATTTAGATAGTATTGAAGTAAATCTAATTTCTTCTGATTTAGGGGTTGAATGGGACTTTACTAAGCCCCACAAGGAAATGAGATCTTTCCCAGTCCCATCAGGGGGTCTTTATTTTCCAAATTATTTCGTTGATGGTACTGATGCATATCTAGATACATCACTTAATTGGTGGTCTGCTACAAACCAAAATGGGTCATCACTTCCCTCAGAATATTGTTCTTTTGATTCGTCCAGCGCACTACATTGTGTAGTATCCGAGTCAAATATGGTTACCCATCTTATGTCTTGGGATGGTGGTGAAAGTTGGCAAAATTACACCTACGACCTTTCTGGTGATGCTAGTGCAATTGAGGAATGGGAGTTCCATTCAAGCGGAGTTCACGATCTCTTTGTTTTGAATATCAGATATCAAAGTTCTTCTGGGCCTGACATTGATATTGCATGGCATGTTCGTGATTTTTCTGAATCATTGGTTCCTGATACAAAGACCCTCATTGGCCAAGGAGATTTAGATTCTACATCAGGTGCTGGTGCGGACATTAGATTTGATTTTGCGAGTATGGGTATACTTCCTGATGGTGGTTCTTTTATTGCTTATCACGATTCAACTGATCCCGACCCTCTATTTGCAGTTGAGCTGCTTCTTCCAAGTGAATATAGTAATAATTAGAATTAATTTATTTCTTTAACAGAGAAATTTACTCCAATGCCATCAACTTCGAAATATTCTATTTTTTTGGGAATGTCGCCTTGATTAATACTTGCATTTCCGGCTCTCGTCTCAATCTGTATGTGTGACCAGTCGTTATCAAATAATTGTTCTTTAGAATCAATCCATATCTCAAGTTTAATTAATGCCTCAACATCAAGATTTTTCTCTTTTCTTTTTGCTTGTACATGCCTAATTATATCTCTCGCCAGACCTTTTGACACTAAATCCTCATTTAGTGACATATCCAAAACCAATGAAACATCGCCTATTTCTTCAAGAGATATAGTTGCAGCGGCAAAGTTTTCTTTCTCAACTCTTCTTAATTCAATATCTTCCATTGTTATATCATATCCCTCTAAGATACAAATCTCAGCTTCAATTTCAAGTAGAATATTATCTGGATCTGCATTTTCTAGCAATTCTAATACTGCTGGTAAATCTTGCCTACATTTTTTACCTAACGATTTACGATTTGGAGCGATTTCGATTCTTTGGAATCTGTCAAGGTCTTCTTCAGTGGTAAGTTCCTCAACATTCAACTCTTCAGCCAATATTTCATGAAAATCTGAAATATCTGGTCCTCCAACAATCCAACCTGACTTACAAGGTAATCTCTGTCTTCTACCTGCATCTACTCTTACTCTTCTCCCAGTCTCTGCTAATTTTCTTACCAATGACATTTCTTGTTCAAGTACCCAATTTTGAGGAGGCAAATTTCTCTCTACCAAATTAGAACCAACTGGCCAATCTGCAAGATGTACTGAATGCCCAGTTAGGTCTCTATGGATTTGGTCAGGTATGAATGGAGAAACTGGTGCCATTAATCTACAGACAGTGAGTAACACTTCATGGAGAGTATGTTGACAAGACCTCTTATCGTTACTTTCATCTTCATTCCAAAGTCTTCTTCTAGATCTTCTTACATACCAATTAGATAAGTCATTGATGACAAAATTTTCTAGTTCTCTTCCTGCTTTATGGAAGTCCCAAGAAACGAAATTTTCATGATAATTTTCGGCAACTGTTGTCATTCTCGAGAGAATCCATTTATCTAAATTACTTCTTTCTTTTATATTTACATAACTATCTTTTTCTTCAGGATCAAAATTATCTAAAGATGCATAATCTGAATAGAACTTATGTACATTCCATAGAGTAAGGAACATTTTAGCATACGATTCCCTAACTCCATTGGGGTCAAAGTTTGTTGGGGTCCATGGTGCACTCTGCGTCATCATATACCATCTAATTGCATCAGAACCTTCCTTGTTAAAATGGTCCCAAGGATTAACTACATTACCTCTTGATTTACTCATTTTCTTACCGTCTTTATCTAAAATATGACCTAGGGAAAGACATCTCTTGTAAGCCACATTATCGAAAACGGTAGTAGATACAGCTAGTAATGAGTAGAACCATCCCCGGGTCTGATCAACAGCTTCACAAATATAGTCTACAGGAAAAACACTCTCAAATTTCTCTTTATTCTCAAATGGATAGTGCCATTGGGCAAAAGATGCGCAACCGGAATCAAACCAACAATCCATTACATATGGCTCCCTAATCATCTCTCCCGAACAATTAACATTACTGCAATTTAGTTTGACATCATCAACATAGGGTCGATGTAATTCAGGAGGTGTAGGTGAATCATCTGTCTTCATTGATATCATTTCTTCGATACTACCAATACAATGTTCATTACCACATTCATTACATATCCATACAGGGATTGGTGTACCCCAGTATCTTTCACGGCTAATGGCCCAGTCTTTGATATTAGACAACCATTCTCCCATTCTTTTCGTTCCAGTCCACTCAGGTGCCCATTCAACTTCTGAATTATATTGAATTATTTGCTCTTTTACTGCAGTCATTTTTACGAACCAACTGTCCATTGCATAGTACAGTAAAGGATGATCGGTCCTCCAACAATGTGGGTAGTCATGAGTGTAAATGTGCTCACGGTAAAGTTTACCACTTGAATTTAATAAATCGATAATATCTGAGTCACATTCTTTCACATATCTACCGTCTAATTTGTCATGAGTGCCTTTGATAAATTTCCCATCCATTCCGACTGTATGCTGTGAAGGAAAACCTTCTTTCATTCCAAGATTATAGTCATCCTCTCCATACATTACAGCTGTATGGACAACTCCTGTACCATCGCTTGTTGTAACAAAATCCGCTCCAACTACTGTCCATGCATTAGAATCAGTACCATCAATTGCTCCAGGGAATAATGGCTCATAGGATTTTCCTATCAACTCAGAACCAGGGAATTCTTCCAAAACTTCCATCTTATGTCTTAGAACATTTCCTAGAAGATCTTTGGCTAGAATTAGTTCGTCTCCTAATTCAGCTCCTCCTCTACCTTCCCAAGAATTTGAGGGTTCAGCAGTAATTTTTACACGGCAATATGTTACTTTTGGCCCTACAGCGAGACCTACATTCCCAGGTAAAGTCCAAGGTGTTGTAGTCCAAGCTAAAATGCAAGAATTAGTATCCTTTAACTTGAATTTTATGAAGACAGCAGGCTCTGAAACTTCTTTGTAACCCTGAGCAACCTCATGACTAGAATAACTTGTGCCGGTTTGAGGGCAATAAGGTAGTACTTTGTGTCCTCTGAAAAGAAGGCCTTTGTCGAACATCTGTTTCAATGACCACCAAGCAGATTCTATGTAATCGTCATGTAAGGTGACATAAGGATCATCCATATCTACCCAGAAACCCATTCTCTCAGTCATCTCTCTCCAAGCCTGTTCATAAGTCCAAACACTCTCTTTGCATTTCTGATTAAATGCTTCCATTCCAAAGTTTTCTATTGCCTCATTGGACATTAAGTCAAGTTGTTTTTGCACCTCAATTTCGACTGGTAAACCGTGTGTATCCCATCCTGCCTTTCTTTCGACAATATGGCCTTCCATTGTTTTCCATCTACAGACCATATCTTTGTAAAGTCTAGAAATAACATGATGAATACCTGGTTTACCATTTGCAGTAGGGGGACCTTCTAGGAACGTAAATGGTGATTCTTTTAATCTTCTATTTTCAATTGATTGATTGAATGTTTTTTCTTTATTCCATAATTCAATTAGAGAAGTCTCAAGAGCCACTGGGTCTAGATTTCCAGCCGCCTTGGGTACGGTCATATGAACGCCGAGAGTAGACGCTTTCTTGAACGTGACTAATACTAAAAAATGGATTAGAGTATAACCACGACTTCAAAAGGCATAACCTACTGCGTTTAATTAGATGTTAGAGTCACTCACTTTAGATGTTGGAGGAATGACTTGTGATGGTTGTTCAAATAGAGTGAAAAGTGCTCTTGAAAGTATTCAAGGTGTTAATTCTGCAGATGTTTCTCATGAATCTGGTATCGCCATCATCCTACATCAAAATGTATCTAAAGAAATCATGACCTCTAGTGTACAAGAAATCGGTTATACAGTTGACGGCGAATCCGAACCATTTAATTGGACAGATGGGCCGGTATGGAGACAATCGGCTCACAATACGAAATGGTGCCTAGTTGGTTGCAGTATCGGAGATTTCGGAACAATCGCCGCATTCCAATTTATTCCTTATCTTGATGCCCTTGGGTGGTCTACAATGTCGATTATGATGCTTGCGATGTTCAATGGAATCATGACATCTATCGCTCTTGAGACGATAATCCTGTCAGCCCAAATGGCATTGAAGGAAGCTTTTAGAGTCGCGATTGGAATGTCTCTGATTTCTATGATTTCAATGGAAGCGGCGATGAATGTTGTTGATGTTGTTCTGACTGGAGGAGCCAAGCTGACTTTGTGGGTAATTATTCCAATGCTCGTAGCAGGGTTCTTGACCCCATGGCCATATAATTACTGGCGGCTGAAGAAGTACGGGGTTGCTTGTCATTAGGGTGGATTATTATGCAAAAAGATTGGACTGATTTAGCCGAGGATATATCTGATTGGATTAGGGATTATGCATGGGAAAACAATATCTCTACTTTGGTTGTTGGAGTTTCAGGAGGTGTTGATTCCGCAGTCACTTCAACTCTTTGTGCTAAAACTGGATTAAGAACTAAAGTGATTAATATGCCAATTAATCAGAACATATCACAATATAATCTTTCAAACCAACATATTGGATGGTTGAAGGGAAAATGGGATAATGTAGAAGATCATATTATTGATTTAACAGAGACTTACGAGGTATTCCATTCAAAATTAAAAGATTTTAATGTTTCAGATCTTTCAATGGCTAATACTAGAGCCAGACTTAGAATGTCAACTCTTTATGCTTTAGCCGGTTCAAACAATGGTATTGTTGTAGGTACAGGAAACAAGGTCGAAGACTTCGGAGTAGGATTTTTCACTAAATATGGAGATGGCGGCGTAGATATATCACCTATAGCGGACCTTTACAAATCAGAAGTATACTCATTAGCGAAATCTTTACAGATAATTCAACCCATTCAAGATGCTCCTCCGACGGACGGACTTTGGAATGATGGAAGGACTGACGAAGATCAGATAGGGGCTACATATGAAGAATTAGAGTGGGCAATGAATGAAATTGAAAACCCATCTCTAGAAAAAGAACTCAATGAGAGACTCGCAGAAGTAATGAGGATATATTTGAAATTTAATCGCATGAATTCGCATAAAATGAGACCTATTCCTATTTTCAAGTTTAATCGTTAGGTTAAAGAATAAACATATTCTACATCCACATATGGAACCTTCAATCGGATATGCTGACAGCGGCCACAAAATGGCAGTAGAGTTTGATAGGAAAATAATTATTTATTGGTGGATGACTACTAACTTAACGCTCCTTTCAACATTAATTGGAATACCTGTGATGATATTCTGGCTACCATTTGGATGGATTATTCATCAAAAACAGTACGAACATATGTCGGCCGCTCTAACTGATCGTTCAGTAAATATGCGTATGGGATGGCTTTTCAAGAAACAGCAGAACATACCTCTAGACAAATTAACAGATGTTTCAATTCATGAAGGTCCAATACTGAACGCATTTGGCGTTGTTAGAATGCAATTTGAGACCGCGGGTGCGGCCCCATTTATCTTAACAGGAGTTAAGAACTCTGAAAAATTCCGTGATTTGGTTCTCGAGCAGAGAGATTCTTTAGTATCAAATCCAATCCCTCATGCCTCTAATTTAGGTTCAGAAGATGTATTTATGGAAATTAGAGACCTACTGAAAAGTATCGATTCTAAACTAAGTGAATGATTAGTTAATGAATTACTCTGTAGAGCGATACAAAGTACGAATACTAAAGACTTCTTGGGAGTATATATGGCAGCAACTTTGGAAGAACCAAAGTACGAGTTAGTAAGTACTCATGAGAATTTTGAAATACGACTTTATGAAGAAGTAATTCAAGCGCGAGTGTCAAGAAAAATAGTCGAAAGACTAACACCTACGAATAATTTTAGAATTATAGCCGGATATATTTTCGGCAATAATAAATCCAATGAAAAAATTTCTATGACCGCACCTGTGGAAATGTGGAATGATAATTTAACAATGAATATGGCATTTACCATGCCTTCAAAATATGCCATCACAGAATTACCTGAGCCCAACGACTCATTAGTTGAAATCATGAAAGTCCCTGAAAGATTAATTGCAGTAATGAGATTTTCTGGTTTTTATGGTTCTAAAAAGGTAAATAAATTAGCACAGAGATTGAAAAAATTACTAATTAAGGAAAATTTTCAACCTCATGGGAATCATATTCTTGCAGTTTATGACCCCCCTACTAAATTGCCATTTTTTAGAAGAAATGAGATATTAATCCCAATTAAAGTTATAACTTATTCAGAAGCAATAGAGTCAGAGGGTGTATTATGAGTATGCAGAGATGTGGGGAAGTTGAAGTTTTATCTTCAATTGAACAGGGCGAGGATGTGAATCTAATTCTAATCAAAAGAGGAGCCCAATCAACAGTAATTAGTGAAATACTAGTCCATGCAGAAAAATCAAGAATTAAGATTATTTATGGTTCGGAAAATGATCTTTGGCGTATGTCTCGTTCTAATTCTGAAGGTGTTCCAAATATCCTATGTTTAGTCGGACGTAATCCTGATTCTTCATTAGAAGAAGTACTATCTAAAGGAGGGCTTATTTGGCTACTTGCCGGGGCTTCTTATCCAGTAAATATCGGTTTTTGTATTCGAACTGCTGAAGTTTCTGGTTCAGACGCAGTTATTATTGATGCTTCTTTGAATAACCAAGAAAGAAGTGCAGCAAAACGTGCTTCAATGAAAGCTCATAGGTTCTTACCTGTTTTCTGGACTTCTGGTTTAGAATCAATATTGATGGCTAAGGATTATGGCTTCAGGATAATCTCAGTAGAAGATGTCGGCGAGTCAGCACCTTGGGATATTGATATGACTGGGAATATTGTTCTAGTTGTAGGGGGGGAGCGAAATGGCATACCCGAACAAATTTTAGAACAATCTGATGAGATTATTAGAATTCCTATGTCAGGTTTTGTCCCTTCTTTTAATTTACAGGCTCCATTAAGTTATGTCGCTATAGAAGCCCAGAGACAGAGAAGTTGATTATTTTCATGATTTTACCTTTATGTTTTATCGGGTCTCGGTGCTGCCCGTAGAGTATGAATGTGCCAAGCGAGTTAATTTCAATGCTTGAGGGTGAACATGGTGCAACCAAACAGAAAGCAGCAAGATTAGTAGTAGATCTTGCATCTAGTGCTGGGGCGATTGACTTCGTCCGTTGTGAACATTCTCACGTGTCTGGAGTGAGTGTAATCACCGGAGGGCACGGTCTTCGTCGTTTTCTTTCTGATTTAGCTGGAGATGATAGAGGAGTAGTTTCAATCCCTACCACACTTAATTCAGCCGGTTGTGATAGAGAAAAAATGGAAGAAATGGGTATAGATTATCCAGATTTTTTGAAGCATCAATTTGAGATAATTGATGCTTACAATAATCTTGGAATAGAGGCGACACTATCTTGCACTCCTTATGATAGAGGGATAGATATAGCGGAAGGAATTGGGTCCTGGGCCGAATCAAATGCGGTTTGTTTTTCTAATTCTTATACTTCTTTGATTACAAATAGAGAATCGGGATTATCAGCGTTGGCAACAGCATTAACGGGCTGGGCTCCTTTATGGGGTCTTCATATCGAAAAAAATCGAGTACCAAACATTCACGTTACTGTAAAATGTTCAATGGAAAATATTTCTGATTGGAGTGTTTTGGGTGACTGGATTGGTAAGCAGATAAGACCTGAGTGGAAGTTGCCTTGGGGAATGATGCCGCATATTTCCGGACTCCCTGATAATGCAAGTTTTGAAATGAAAAAAGCATTGACTGCAGCAGCTGCGAATTATGGTTGTCCTATGCTTTGGGCTGATGGGCATACCACTGTCCCTCCAACTATTGATAAGTATGAAGGAGAACTAGTATTCTCAGAAAATGATTTACAATTACGATATCAAGAATTGTCACCTAGTGGTATAGTTGATCTTGTAGTAATTGGTTGCCCTCAAGCCAGTGTTGGAGAGGTTAGAACTACTGCATCCTATGTTCGCTCAAAAATGGAAAATGGAGAAATTATACCCGATTCTCGTCTTTGGATATTTACCAGTGGTCATAATTATGATATTCTGGAATCTGATGGGACTGTAGATTTGTTGGAAGAAGCAGGAGCATTAGTATTGAAAGATACATGTCCGGAAGTCACTCCCTATAATAGGAATAAATATAATCATATTCTTACTAATTCACTTAAAGCAGAGCATTATTTGACCTCAGGTTTAAACAAAATGCCAACCAGTGTGTCAACTATTTCGGATTGTGTAGAACATGCATTTAATCCTAATTTAATAGATTCTCCGAGACCAACTTTAGACTCAATTATTGTTAAACCAATGCATTCCAATAAGACGTATAGAAACGGTAGTTTGGAAATAAATGGTAAGAGTCTACCCAGTCAAAAAGAATGGTCGATCGAAGGGCAGGCTCTAGTAACTGATGTTCCAATTACATATCTGGGATATGTAAACAGAGATACTGGCATCATCGAAGAGAAAGGTCATCCCTTAGATGGAACCGCTATAGAAGATACAATTCTAATTTATCCAAAAGGTTCTGGTTCTACAGTTGCTCCATTTGTATTAATGGGATTAATTTACACAGGTAAAGGGCCCAAGGCAATAGTAAATTGTGACGTATGTCCTCTTACTTTGCCTGCTGCCTCATTACTAAACGTCCCATATGCTCATGGGTTTGAATCTGATCCTACATTAGAAGTAAATACTGGAGATCAAGTTTCGATTAAACTTATTGAAGGAGTTGTCAGTCTTTCCGTTATATCTCGCGTAAGCGAGGATTGATGACTGATAGTTGCTTCAGTCATGATGTGAGTACACGACCCAATCCTGAACCTTGCCGCCCTCAAGACAAAGGCAAGTTTGAAATTTTACAAAAAGATGGTGCGGCTAGAATAGGGCGCTTGCATACTAATCATGGCATGCTTAATACACCGATGTTACTACCAGTTGTGAATCCAAATATTAGGACTATCGAACCTCGTGAAATGTGGGATAAATACCGTGTTGAAGGATTGATTACTAACTCTTATGTGATTTGGAAACATGATGATTTGAGCAGTTCGGCTTTAGAAAATGGAGTGCATCAATTAATTGATTTTCCCGGAGTTATAGTTACAGACTCGGGAACTTTTCAATCATATGTTTATGGTGATGTAGAAGTTGGAGTTGAGGAAATTGTCAAATTTCAAAGAGATATTGGTGTAGATATTGGGACAATGCTTGATGTTTTTGGTAGACCCGATATGAGCCGAGATGAAATTGAGTCTGCAGTAGAAATTACTGCAGAAAGGGCTTCAATTTCATTAGATGTGGCGCAAAAGGATTTACTATTAAATGGACCAATTCAAGGAGGTCTTCATGAGGATTTAAGGGCGTTAGCAGGGCAATTAATGGGTGATGTAAATGGCAATGATGGAGGTTTTACGGTTCATCCAATAGGTGGAATCGTTCCACTAATGGAAAATCAAAGATATAGGGATTTATTCAGTATTCTTCTTTCTGCTAAATCTACACTTCCTCCAAATAGACCTGTTCATCTGTTTGGTTGTGGCCACCCATTGCTATTCCCAATGTCAATAGCATTAGGTGTAGATATTTTTGATTCTGCTGCCTATGCGCTTTTTGCTCGAGGTAACAGACTATTGACACCTACTGGCACAGTCCGTTTAGATGAAATCACTGAATGGCCATGTAGCTCTTCTGAATTATTTAATTGGACTCCTGAAGAAGTCAGGTCATTAGATAGTAAACAACGTGAAAAAGTTCTTGCTAGGCACAATTTAGAAGTCACCCAATCTGAATTAGCTCGCTGCCGTGAAGCTATAAGGAATGGTAAAATTTGGCAGTTAGCGGAAGAAAGAAGTCATTCTTCAGCACAATTAAGAGAGGCATTTCTTTGGGTTCTTGACCAACTAGAAGAACCTGACGATGGTCCAGTTGGAGTCTCATCGCTAAGGATGATTTCTTCTACCAATCCTGTTAGAAAGGGTGGTGAAAACCTAGTAGAAGACATAGATGAAAGACCCCATATTCTTCATTTTAAATCTTTACTAGCACTTAGGTGGAGAATTCCAGGTTCTTGGTGGAATGGTTCTCTTACTGATCCTAAGAGAGTAGTCATAATAGAAGGGGCTTGCCCACCTTGGAGAGAGAGCTCACTACATACTATAGTCTCATTACTTGAAGAAATTCCTGAATCAATAATACTTATCTCTACGCCAATAGGTCTAATTCCTTATAGTTTAGAAGATGTGTCGCCATGGTCTCATATTGATGGTTCAGATGACATATGGGACTCTCCATTGGATGAAGATGAGATTTTTGATGAACTAATAGAATTAGATTTATCTGATCTTCCTTTCATTAGAATTACTCCGGGCGCAAATACTGAATTAGAGGTAGAAGGGAAGGATGAGATATATGATTGGATTGACAGATGTTCTATAGTTGACAAATTATCGATTCTAAATGGGCTTTCTCCATCAATAGGTTGTAAGTTGACCTCGAAAATGACTTCGCGAAAGTCGAAAACAAAAAGAATGGTCAATGTATATTCAGAAGGGGTTCATATAATATCTCCTAGGCTGAATGATGGTGGTATTTCACTAACAATAAATGGTGCCAGAATGATTAATGATTTCTCCCCCTCAACTCCTATTCATTTTGGAGTAGAGTACGACGGTGAGGAGATAGATCATCCAGGTATTGCAAAGGTAATGATTGTTGACGACGCGGTCCCATTTGTAGGTCAGGGTAGGAATGTAATGCAAGGCTATGTTCTTGGAGCGGACCCACATTTAATTCCGGGTCAGCCGTGCCTTGTTGTAGATTCAAATGGAGAATTAGTAGCGCATGGTATTCCTTTAACGTCGGCTCGAGATATGGCATTCATGACAAAGGGTATCGCCGTAAGAGTCCGTGATGGTGCATTAAAAAATAAAAAAAATTAATCAGGTCTTGTAGGGGATTAATTCAAGAACGTGTATTATAACGAAGTTATGATAATCGTAGTGCGAAGGTGATTTAATGAATGATATTTCTGGTAATGAATTAGTCATTGAAACCACTGACTTAGTGAAGATGTATGGTCCTCATGTCGCTTTGGAAGGACTTAATCTTAAGTTAGAATCGGGTGCTATTGGAATTCTAGGTCCTAATGGAGCGGGTAAATCTACATTTTTCAAATGTATTTTAGGACTTATTACAACTACATCCGGTCACGGCAAGGTCTTAGGATATGATATTACAACGCAGGGTGACCTCATACGTTCTAAAATAGGATATATGCCAGAATATGACTCATTAGATCCTGAATTAACAGCTCTCGATCAAGTACGTTATTCTGGAGAATTAATTGGTATGAATCCAGCACATGCAACTCAAAGAGCTCATGAAGTATTGGAATATGTAGGTCTTAAAGACCAGAGATACAGGAAAACAGGGACATTTAGTACCGGAATGAAACAAGCTGCTAAACTAGCTTGCGCTTTAATTCACGACCCTGAGATATTGATTTGTGATGAACCAACAAATGGACTTGATCAACGCTCAAGAGAATTCATGTTGCAGACTTTAAGAAATACAGTCGAACAAGGAAATAGGACTGTATTAATGAGCGGCCATGTTATGGATGATATTCAGGAAGTTTGTGACAGTATTGTTATGATTTATAAGGGTAAAATAGTCGTTCATAGTCGAATTGAAGAGTTAGCAAGGCAAGTAGATGAAGAAATAGAGATTTCTGTTTGGGGAGGTTCTTCTAATATGCAAAATTCTTTAGAATCTCGAGGGTTATCTGTTCGACGTTTAGGTAGAATAATTAGAGTTAAAGTGGAATCAGAAGATACAATCTCTATTATCTTAGAATGCGCGGTTGAGAGTGGAGTGCAGATTCGTAGAATGGGGGAGTATGAACCTGATTTAGAGGATATTTTCCTACTAATTATGGATAAGTTAGGGGCTGAAGTCAAGACAACTTCTGACTTGATGACTTCGGAACACACTGGAGGTGGAAATAATTAGTGATAAAATCATAGATTTAGATGGCGGTCAAACTCGAATGGAAGCCGCTTATGGTTCAGATGACGGAGATGAAGATCTTTTTGCAATTACTGCCAAGAGAGAGGCATCCATAGGTGCAATATTTGAACAAAATTATCGTCCATGGGATGGTGATTTTGGACCTAGATGGGTTAGAAATTATGCTATTTTCCGGCATCATGTTTTTGGTCTATTTACTTCGAAAGGTCATCGTAATTATAACCCCTTCATTCGACTAACAATTTTAGTGATTTTCATAGGCGCAATTTCCCCTATTGCAATGTTATTCTTCTCATCTCTATTTGGTTCTGGTCCCGATGGATTTATTGACAAAATGTGGGGCATTAATAGGAGCAATCTTTGGGGGCAAGTATTGGGTTATTTCCCAAGAAATTTATGTTATTGGCCTCTTTTAACAGCACTAGTTGTTGGGGGAATGATTTCTGATGATAGAAGAAATGGGACTAGTGCAATATATTTTTCTAGACCTGTTACTAGAGTGGATTATACAATGATGAAATATCTTAGTGTCGCCGTAGTTTTAGGGTTTGTAATTATCTTTTCATATATGTCGTACTACACTTTGGCCATAGTTTTCAAAGGTGAAGGTTGGGGCTTTTTGATTGACACATTACCTATGTTCTTAGCCGGACTGATATGTAGTATTGTGCTGGTTATTACATATACTTCTATAGGACTTGCATTGTCCAGTATTAGTCAAAGTCGTTTTTTCTCTGCTATAGCATTTTTGAGCATTATTTACGGAACTAAATTGGTCGCTTTATTGATAGATCTACAGTTTGAAACTTCGATTTTATACATTTTGAGTCCTTACGATTGCCTGGCCCATTTTGGTCAGTGGATGTTGGGATTAGAACTAAATTATTCTCATTCTTTGTCCTTATCTATCGTATCTATAATTTTAATGAATTTAGTATCTATTTTTGTATTAATTTCTAGAGTAAGTTCGCTGGAGGTTACTAGAGAATGAGTGATGGAAATAAAGTACCTTCAATACTAGTTGAAAATGTTTCAAAGTGGTATGGGCAAGTAATAGGAATTAATGATGTATCTCTAGCCATAGAGGGTGGAGTCACAGGAGTATTAGGTCCTAATGGCGCAGGTAAGTCAACTTTATTCAAATTATTAATGGGTAGGATTAAACCCAGCCAAGGCAGCGTTAAGTTATTTGGAATCGACCCTTGGGAGGACACTTCTCCTTATCGAAGAATAGGTTACGTTAGTGAATCAGAGCGACTCTATGATTGGATGACTGGTCTAGATTTTGTTTCTACTTTGGCTAGATTACATGGAATGACTCGTGTCGAAGCCGAATCTAGAGCGGAGCATGTATTAAAATTCGTTGATCTCTATGATGTTCGTCATAAAGAAATTGGTAAATATAGCAAAGGAATGAGACAGAGAGTTAAGATTGCACATGCTTTAGTTCATGATCCTGATTTAATAATATTAGATGAGCCTCTACATGGCTGCGATCCTATTGCAAGAACTAGTATTATGAATGTAATCAAAGAACTAGGGAATCAAGGTAAAACAGTATTAGTTTCAAGCCATATCCTTGAAGAGATTGAGAGAATTACTGAGCAAATAGTAATCTTACATAATGGAAGATTATTGGCTCTAGGGAATATTTATGCTATTAGGGATTTGTTGGATAAACATCCTCATAGAATTATGATCACAACTGAAGAACCGAGAAAATTAGCTAATGCATTTATCAGTGAAGAACCAATTTATGGCGTTAGATTTCCTGAAGAAGGTAAGTTAGAAATACAAACTAATGATTTATCAGCAGCACATTCAGTTTTACCTCGAGTAATTGTTGAGTCTAAGGTAAAGGTATCAAGAATTGATAATCCCGATGATAATTTAGATTCCCTATTAGAGTATTTGATTGGAGGTTAATTAAATGGAAGAAATAGACAAGCAAGGTAGGAATCTATCAACTACTGTTTGGACTCAACTTGATAGAAAGGCAGGAGCAATTACTGAACTAACAATCCGACAGCTTCGTAATCGAATTTCTACCTGGGTTGTTTTAGGTGTTGGTGTACTATTAATATCACTTCTACTTATCTTCTACATCGATTCCATTAGAGAAGAATTCGAACCCGTTGACAACGATGGAGATAGTGAAGATTGGGATAATGATGGTTACCCATTGGGGCAGGAAAGAATCTATGGTACTAGTGATTACGATCAATCAAGTTTCCCTGGTTCAACTGAGTATATCTATCAAGGAGATATTGACTGGAATGACCAACCTAGAAATCATTATGGTAACCATACTTGGTCTTCTGCGTGGGGTTATTTTACTCCTACTTGGATTGATATAGGGACTGAAAATCCATTTTTCTGGGAAGGAGATTGGATTGATTGGAATCTGGAACCAATCATTTGTGAAGATGCGGGTCTGTCGGACGATCCTTTTGAAGCATTCGACTGGGGTTCGTTAAGTAGAAATTATTGTCTTTACGAAAATGGAACCTATGTTATGTTTGGAGCGATTTTTATTGGTGAAGGCGATTTCTTTGTTGAACCAGGATGGGGTACTGAATGGGGTTATCTTACAGAGTCATTTTTTGTTGAAAAGCATCCTAAGTCAATGTACATTGATGAAGATAAGATTGATTGGGATGGTTCAGAGATTTCTAGCTCCCAAGGATTTGATGATGATGGCGATTGCCTAAAGGAGAATTATATCGATGAAAGTAGCCCTAATGATGATAATAGGAATGGAATATATTGCGATGTCCAGTGGACATATGATCTGAATGGTAATCTGGTTAGCATCCGAGCAGATGATAATGTAGATGAAGATCCGGATGATTCTCTACTTATTGGTGAATCAAGCCATAGAACTTTCATTATAGGAACTGGAAAAATAGCATTTGTAATGATATTGGGCCTATTCCTCCCCTTATTTTTGGCATTAGGATTAGTAAGGGATGAATCTGAGAATGGAACTTTACACTATCTTCTTTCAAAACCAATTCATAGAGGAGAGTTTATTCTATATCGATTACTAGGTTATCTAGCAATTGTTGTGTCATATATAGTGATTTTAACCTTTATAATAGCATTTATCACTTCAATTATCGGGCCCGGAGATTCAATAATTCGACTTTCAGATTATCCTGTTTGGTTAGGAATATCACTTTCTACCATCTTAGTCTTGACAGCATATGGTTCAGTTTTCAACACAGTCGGCTTAGTTCTACCTAGATATGGGGTCTATCTTTGTATCCTATTCGGTATATGGGAATTTTTAATGGGTCTTTTTACCATCACCATTCCTAATTCTAGCATCACTATGTTATCTATTTCGCATTGGGCGATTCAGATTATTGATGCTACAGTAATGATTGCATGGAGTGATACTATAACTTTACAACAAAAATCGGATGCGTTTGGTCTAGAAACAGGGATTTCCTTTTTCTGGCACCCACCTGTTCATACTCTAGGCACTGGAAACCCATTCATCGCATTGATAATAAGCGTGGTTTTCATACTCGTCTTCAGCGTAAGTATGATTTTGATTGGGCAATTAATTTTTAGAAAAAAGGAAATAATGTAAGGTTTTTTTATGAAAGATGAAATAAAAAGATTTTCTGGTGATTATTCATCATTATGGCGTTTAGATATTATGCCATCATTGCCTCGTCTTTCTTGGTGGTGGTGGTGGGTAATATTATTCATTCCAGACCCCGATAATCCCTCTCGTTCTAGACAATTAATGGTCCTGTGGTCTTCTAAAGAGACACCTGCAATTCGTGTTAATGATCATTGGTGGAAACCAGGTTCGAGGATGAGGGTTGATGAACATAATGGGCATGTAGTCCCGGGAATGGTATGTTCATGGTGGTATGATGGCAAAGAAATGCATGAACCTTTAATTATGAAAGAGTGCAAAATGGTATCTTTGGATGATAAACATCCGTTATGGCCTACCAAAGGTTCTGGTGAAGGTTCTGGAGCTGTTATCCCGCTAGTTGATGATGATTTGTCTCTTGGCTTAACTGAAGGGAATAAGAAATTTTGGCTGAACTTGACTAGTGATGAAGCGGCACAAAAAAATGGGGCTCCTAAATCAATTAAAGCAGAACTTACTCCTTGGTGGGGCCCACCAAGTAAATTGACATATAAGAACAATGTTTTCTTTTCGAATATGGGTTATGATATATTGAGAATTCAAGGAACTAAAGCTTCTATTGTAATAGATGGGCAGGAATTTGAGGGCACTGGTTACTTTCAGAAAGTTAGTGTTCAGGCGCCAACACTCCCATGGTTTTGGGGTATGTTACATTTTGATGATGGTTCTTATTTAGATTGGTTTATGCCGCATCTCTCATTTTCATGTTTAAATTTGGATGATAAACCTTGGAAATTGAGAGATATTTTTAGAAATCCAAAAATAGGTTCGGGTATTTTCCATGATGCTAAAAGAGACCGTACTGAAGAATTTAAAAATTGTGAAGTAGAGTTGCTTGAGCCTGAAGATGGGGAAGAAATTTTAATTGATAATGACGGCAATAAGTTACCAAAATTTAGAGTTCGTTTGTGGAATGAAAAAACAAAAATCTCCTTAGAAGTTAGAGCCGCCTCTCGAGCTAAATGGACATTCGATCAACCAACTCGTGCAGGAATGGTCAGCCACCTTACATACAATGAATATCCTCTAGAATTATTGAGAATTTCAATATTGGATGAGAAAGGACTCCGTACAAAGAAAGATTATTCATGGATACATGGTAATGCGGAGCATTCATGGGGATTATTACATTAAGAGGTGTTTTGATTGAATGAACTTGTATCTGAATCAAGAGATTTGATTGATGAAGATTTGGCTGGAAAAAAATTCTCTATAGTTGACGCTGATGAGACACCTATATGGATGGGTTCTCCAACATTTCTTTCATATCTGCCTAGGTATATGCTCGCTGCAATAATTTTCGCCATTCATTTCATCTTCTACCGTGTGGCAGACACAGTATATGCAGAAGGAAAAGATGGTTTGGGCTATACATTTTTACGTATAATAGATCAATTATTTGACTTAATTGATGTATTTGCATTTATTATTGTAATGTTAATGATTGCAAGAATTAATCATTTTCTCAATATCTCTACATCGAATTTACGAACAACTGCTTTCTTAATTATTATAGGTTTGATTCCCTCTTTTTGGTTTATGATAAATATAATTGATTGGATTTTAGTATTAATAGGGAAAGAAGGGCTAAATGTTCCCGAGTGGTTCGACACTTGGTTTCTGGCTTTAGGATTAATTAATTCGTTAATATTCCTTCTTTACACAGTTATTTCACAATTTTCTTATTCATATCTTATTACTAATAATCATATTTACATAAGGAGAAAAATTTTATTTTTTTATAATTCAATTACAGTTTTCAAACTAGATGAATTAGTTAATCTTAAAACACAGATATCTTACTTAGGTAAAGTGGTGGGATATGGTAACATATTACCAATCACTGAGGGTAATTTAGAATTAAAACCAAAAGTAAGTTCTGAAAGAGGGGGATTCCAAAGAGTTTTCCAAATAATCAAATTGTTTATTTTTTATAAAAGAGCAAAAAAAGATTTATCGATGTCTCCTTCAGAATGCATATTTGGAGTAAAAAAACCGATGGCAGTATATGAATTAGCTAACGAATTGATGGATAGTAATAATGTTGAAATAGAAATTTAAGTTTCCGCATTGTTATTAATGAAAAGGTATCGAGGGAACATTAGAGGGATTCACATGACCGAAGAAGATGTCATCACAATTGCAGCACAACACATTACCAAAGGAGATTTCATGGGTGCCATGGAAATATTCGAGAATCATGTAAATGAGAATCCTAAAGATCCTGCAGGATACCACGGATGGGCTGAAGCAGCAATGTTTGAAATCCAAGAAAATGGTAATTTTGATGAAAAAGGAAATGATAGAATTAATGAGGGTAAAGTACAATCTTACCTGAGAAAAGCTGCTGGATTAGAACCTGATAATGCTGAATACCAGGCCGCATTTGCAAACGCATTAATTGAGTTTGATCGTGTCCCTATGGCTGTTAGAGAGTTTAAGAAATTGATTGAGCTTGGTAAGAAGATTGAAGATGTTGACGTTTCATTCCATCTTTACGAAGCGGCTAAACAATTAATCGATTCTATTGATGTTAAAGTTGGTTATGACCGTAGTGAACAATTCGCTAGACAATTTATCCCTGTAGCAATAGAATTTGCAATTCTAGGATTAGGTTTCTCTTCCGTTGAAGAAGCAATGGAATATCTTTCTGAGGAATAATAGGGGGATTCCGATTGACTAGCGGCCGTATAATGGTCGCATTCGGATATCATGGGAGCCATTTTCATGGTTCACAGATTCAGCCTGATGTTCCTACAGTCCAAAGGGCAATTGAAAATGCGTTAAGGAAAGTCAGTTGGTGGACCGATGGATGTTTGGAAATGTCCAGTCGAACTGATGCGGGCGTTAGTGTTCGGATGAATCTTGCCTGTATTGACATTCCAATTACAGTTTGGGAAGAAGTAGAGAAAAAAACAATTCTAAAAGTTTTGAATAATCGATTTCCTGAGGGTTTATGTGCATGGGATTTAGTTAAAGTTGATTCCGATGTAAGAAGTAGGGCTGCGATAAATAGGACATATATTTATCGAACAGAACTAATTGAAGAATGGTCGTCAGGAATCAATGAAGATTTATTCATCAATGCCTGTCAATTAATTATTGGTACACATAATTTTACAAATTTTTGTAAACTAGAAGAGGATAAGAATCCAATTCGTACAATTGATTTTTGTAAACCATGGTTTTCTTCTGATGGGAGAATTATTGGAATTTGTCTGAGTTCAGAGGCTTTCCTATGGAATCAGGTTAGGAGGCTTGCAGCTGCAATTACAGGAGTTGCAACTGGAAGAATAGATTTTGATTTATTCAAATCAGCATTAGAAAATCCAGATGTTTCGGTAGATCTTGGTAGGGCTGCTTCAAATGGACTAATACTTTGGTCAATTGAACATCAATATTCTGAAAGAATGGGTTTAGAATGTGA
>Ga0315315_10001488_pt1 | contig 21498 bp, 26 predicted proteins | sample M140m3416metaG_FD_203699 | JGI IMG/M metagenome (GOLD analysis project Ga0315315, IMG submission 203699) | Ammonia-oxidizing marine archaeal communities from Monterey Bay, California, United States - M1 40m 3416 | ecosystem: Environmental > Aquatic > Marine > Intertidal zone | place: USA...
AAAGTGTGCAAGACATAGTGCCAAACACAATTACAATTAAAATGAGTGGTATAATAATCTCCTTAAAAAAAAAAATTAAGTTATTGCCCCCACCCCCTAAGGGATGAGGGAAAACAATTTAAATATCTGTTAAACGGGGATTATTATCATTAAGAGTGCGAATCCAATTCTTAACAGAACGGACATGGCAACCCATCTCATTAGAGACAAGACTTGCAGGTTCACCATTCATAACACGGCTAGCTGCAACGATTCGCTCATAATTAGTCCAACTACGATTACTTGTTGTAAAGGGTAAGCCCCGAACAAGGGTGTAGTTTGAACCCTTAGATAGTTGATTTATTAAAGCCATAAGAGATCTCCTTATTTATTGGCGTTTAGACCATGTGGTCTGAAGTGCTCTGTAATACTCTTGGGAGAAAAAGAATTACAGAGTCAATCACAACACACGGTTGTTGAGCAGTTTTTTACAGTGTTACTCAGCACTTTCTCCTTGTAAAGCTGTTTTGAACTGATACCTTACGTATCTCATTCTCCCAACAGCGGGGAATTTCTCTAAGGTCAGGGGTGCTTCTCAGGAACAAATTGCCTCCACATTCTCCCCTGACACTAACGCAACTTAGATTGCGGCTTACTCGCTTCGGCTGTTTTTTTACGCTGCGACACGCTTCCATCATCGGTGCTTACGCCCACCGACTAGGAAAGTAGCTAACTCTCCGTGGCTCCTCTATTAAGCAGAATAGGCAAACAAAACTATGTGATACCGTTTGGATACTTTTGCTAGTTCTATCACTAAACTAATTACAGGTTATAAGCTTATCGGTAATCAGCCGCACTTATAAGGAGTAATCTGCCTATTCAACATAATAGAGAAGATTGATGTTATTGTGTTGAGTCTTTAATCGCAAAAGCTTTATCTTTTTTGCGACTTCGTTTAGCTTTGCTTCCTTTTTTAGGAGGCACAACCTGTGGCGGCTTGCGGTTTTGTAACATAGCTTTAGCCACAGGGTTTATAACACCGACTTTCATTGGAGTTCTTCCAAACCCTCTTCAAGAAGTATTTGAAGTGGAGTTGGTTCTGGTTCAGTATACTCTACGTTAACATAAGTATGAGACCATTTTTCATCAAGCTCTTTAATTAAATTAGAAAAGCTTATTGCTTCTAAATGTTCGGGGGAATAACGTTTAGCACGACTCATGAGTAAGTAATCCCAAGAACATCATCGCTAGCACCTCCCATGCTTGAAAATCGTTTCCAACAACCTTCAACTGCTTCTTCTTTGGTTTCTCCGTAACATATTATGGATCTTTTTTTACCACTTGTTTGTACCCAGAAAGTTAAAGTTGCTACTTCCATTATTTGTCTCCCAGTTTTTCTAATATTGCTACTATGATTTCTAGTGATGCCAATGCTATTAAAAACATTGCTGCGCCTACTACTGCACCCATTGGTTTTCTCCTCAATTAATTAATAGTTTTTGGTTTTTCTTTAAAAAAGATTTCTACGTTATTTCCTTCAAAATACATTCCTATGATTTCTCTTGAAATTCCATTTTCATCTTCTGCTTCGATTCTTGAAAGAAATTTATTAAGTTCAAAACTTCTGTAAACAGTCATACCTGAACCTTCTGAGTCGAAGGGATCTGGTAACTTTCCATTATTATAGTCTTCTTCTTTTATTGTAGTAAAAAATTTTTCGAAAGACATTTTTTTCTCCTCTAAGGTTTTCTATTATAGATGCGTTATTTTTCTCACTTTTTTAAGCCGCACTCACTCTTCGTCGAGCCAGTACGGATAGTTTTCATGGTAATCACACTCGGCTTGAGTCCAGCCAGTAGCAGCGTCTACAGGTTTATTGTAGTAATCGTAGACGAATGACTCGTAGTGAAATTCCTTATGGAAATTTTCCATTAAGTCTGCTGTAGTTTCGTAATTTTCCATAATATATCCTTTCAAGATATGGCTGAATCATTTTATATGTTTTATTCTATAACATCTAAGTCTAAATTCATGTCTGGAATGTCCTCTACAAAAACATTTGAATTTACATTTATTTCATTAGCATATAACATACGACCTATATCATCATCTGACATCCACCTAGCACACATCATTATTAAGTCCCTCTGAGTTATTTCATTTCTTGGATTTCCAATTCCATCCATTAAGTCTAATAGCTTTTCTCTATTATAATGCATTTGCTTTCCTTATTGTTTGTAGAACAAGTGTGTTCCAAGTTTACCTAGGTACTCCATATCTCTTACCCAGTAAGGCTTGACATATTCTGCATGGTAGTGCGTTGCCCCTGTTTTTGGAATAACACGTTCAGAGGAGCCACTTAAAATTAAAACAGCCGCTTGAGAAATTTGCTCCCAAGCTTGCTGATCTAAATAAGACATACGGGTAGGATCGTCATGTATTCCATCGTGTGTCCAGCTAAACTGTTTCTTCTGCCAAACAACTTCACAAATTGTGTCTGGAAAACGATTGCTATTAACACGATTTAAGGTTACTTCTGCTACCATAAGTTGACCAAATTGTGGTTCATTACGAGCTTCAAAAAACATATTTAAAGCAAGACAGGTTGCTGCTGCTGTTAAAATCATTTTAACCTCTTAATTTATTTGCTCTGCAGTTATAAAGGATTTATCACTACAAATTATAGACATTAATTGGTATATAACTCCCCAAGCAAATAAGGCAAGGAAAAGCAGTATCCAATCAAATTTTATCATTACTTACATTCTCCTTCACAGGAAGTTTGTCTAGTGTCCAGTTTAAGAACTTTCTATAAGCTGTTTCTTGTTGTTCATCATCTTTTATAACGTGAGAAATTATGTCAACTAAAAACAAACCTAAAATAAAAACACTTGTCTTTGGCGATACAGCAAGAGCAATACCTAAAGTTACACCAACCCAAAGGATAGGCACACGATATAGTTTTTTACCCATTACAGCTTTTGCCCAAACAAGTCTTGTTAAAGTTCCGATTGATAACGCGATTAATGCGGCATACATTTTACTTTCCTTTAATTGTTTATTCATTATAGATGCGTTGTTTTTCTCACTTTTTTATCTGACTTTTTTGTTAAAAAAGGCCACCCCATTAGGGATGACCTTATAAGTTAGCCTTTGTAGTTGCTCTCTTTGTTTTGAGAGTTAACTCCGCTGGCAATAGCTGGTAACATCTTTATTATTTCTTGTCTTGTTTGACGAGATATATCGCCTGTTATTGACAAGTTTACAACACTAGAATTTCCTTTTGAATTTCCGTTTAAATAGCTGTTTACTTTATCTGTAGGGACAACTAATTCGCCTGGAGTTAACATGGCAGGAACTGAGTCTTGTCCGACTCTTGACATGCTTGTATTAGGAACAATTCCTCCATTAGAGAAAGGAATAAAGCTAATAGCTTTGCTAATCGCACTTCCCCAATCAAATTCAAACAAATTTTCAAACAACTTATCAAAAGTAGATTTTAAACTTGCTGCTTTAAAGAAAGCCTCAGTGAAAGAATCTACAACAGTGTCTATAATCTGATTGCTAATACTGTCTAATATTGTATTAAAGAAGTTAGCAATAGTAGATTGACCTTTTATTAGAGTTTTAAAGCCTTCTGCAAAAGAATTTTGTATTGAATCAGTTGCCGCCTCTGCTCTTACAGTTAGGTTTTCTACTTGCTGTCGTCTTTTATCTAACAAATCATTTATACGTTGTTGATTTTCAAGATCGTTAGCACCTAAAGAATTCAATTCTTCTTGTAGATTAATTATATCTAAAGATAATTCTTTTACTCTTTCACTTTCAAACAATAAGTTAGGATCCATGCCCATAGACTCAAAACCAATTTGAGCTTGCTCAACAGTTCCCCCTCTAGTAAGCTGATCAAAAATTACAGCTCTTTGATCTTTTATGATTTTCAGAGCGTCTTTTCTACTTCTAGAATCTGCTAAAGAAGATTTTATTATTTTCTTCTGAGCAACTTCTACTTTCTTTAAAGCGCCTTCTATAGTTAAGATCGATCTTGTACTTAAACTAGATGCCTTTGCAAGATCAAATGCAAAATTACTGTCGTTAAGACCACCTACTAGCTTTTCAAAAATAGTTTCGCTAGAAGTGCTTATGCCTTTACCAGTGCCTTTGAGTATTTCTTCAATAACTTTTTGGAATTTCTTTGACGAAGCGGCAATCTCTTTAGCTGAAAGGCCTTCTATTATGCCATTCATATTGTTTGCTTCACTTAGTCTTTGCATAAGCAAAGAAAGTCTTCCAACCTCCTCCTGAGCATCAATTAACTTTTTAAGGGTAATTGCGTCAAGAGTTAGTATGTCATTTATATCAAAAGTAAGATCGTCTACAGAACTCATAGCTTCTTGTAAAAGACTAATTCTATTAGTTTCTGATAAACCAAGTTGATTACTCAAGTCAACAAGATGCCTTAAGTGCTGATCTTGAGCTAATATTGCGTCATTCTGAAAATCAATACTTGTGATTCTGTCTCTGTCTTGAAGCTCTGTATTTTGCTGTATATTAAATAGCTCGGTTTCAAGAACTTTTCTTTGTTTAAGGGAATCATTAATCCTTTGTATTATTGCGTAGGACTCTGTGTCATTAAAATTTTGAAGATTTAAACTAGAACTTATACCTATATCTTCAAGCTGTCTATTGACGTCAGTTATTGCGCCTTTGTCTATTTCTACATTTGTTAAAGAAATAACAGCTTCTTCAAACTGTTTTAATCTTGAGCCGTATGCTTGTATTAGCCCCTCATCAACACCTCTTAACATTGAGTCTAAGGCTGCACTAGCACTGCCTTGAGAAAAATTTATTCTTTCAAGGTCATTTCCTTGAAAAATTTCTCTTTCATCTCTCTCTAATCTTGACTGCATTAGTCTTAGAGTACGCATTTCTCCCATGTCTATATTAGCAAAGGCAAGACCGCTGACTTCTCCTCCTAAAATTTCAGACATTCTTGGTTCAAGTGCAGCTCTACCTGTCTGCATTGATTGAATGCTTCTTAATGTAGTTCTAAGAAATGTAGCATCTCCTAATTCTAATTGAGAATCAGAGTTGTTATCTAATGCTGCTAATCTTGCTCCCGCAGAAGTTCTGCTAAAAAGATCTTTTAAACTATTAAAGAAGGTACTGTCATTCATTGCTAACTCATTAAGTTGAGCGCCTACGTCAGAATCTATTACCCCTCCCCCAAATCTTATTTCTTCAAGGGTTGCTGTTAATGCGTCAGGAAGTCTTAAATCTGCTTCTAATAAAGCAGTAGCAAAAGCTTCAGCTATTGCAGGAGTATCCAACCTTTCGGCTGTAAATTTACCTGCATTTATATCTTTAAGTAAATTTTGCCTAACTAAGTCTACACCTTCTAAATCGGCTTTCATAAAGCTAGGAAGGAGGTCTGAAAGTTTAAAGGGTTTTACAAGCCTAATTGCACTTGAAAATTGATCTGACAGACTTGCAAGGCCAGCCGCCCCTTGGGAGGCACTTCGGCTGTCTGTGTCATTTACTGCATATACTGCAGTCTCAACTGCTCTTGCAGCAGCTTCAATATCTTTTCTAGTTTCTTGAGAAATTTCTCCGTATCTGATTCTTTCCTTTTCTGCTTTATCTCTATTTTTATCTAATGTTTTAACAGCTCTTTCTATCTTGAGAAGATCTTTGTCATCAGCATCAGAAATATTAGCATCTGCTAACTTAGAACTTAAATTTATTTTAAAGCCTTTTCCTAGGTCACTCTCAATCATTCTGAGATCTTTAACCATTTTCTTTCTAACATCAGAAAGGTCTTTTCCAAGTAGGTTAAATCTAGCACCAATATCGTCAAATACGTTTTTAGTCTTTTCTTTAAAAGAGTCTCCTGTACCAAACAGAGCAATCGATAACGCCCCTGCCGTAACAGCTACTATTGCCGCTACTAGACCAATTATCATTGCAGGGATTGCGGCTATAAGACCACCAATAGCTAAAGAAAATCCAGTAACTAAAGTAGTCACTAAGGTTGTTGCAAAGCCTGATAAAGCAGCTGTGATTACAGAAACAAATCTTAACTTGCCAAGCATACCAAGTAATTTTCCTAAAGCAGGTATAGCATAACTAAGTATAGTATCTCCAAAAGATAATACTGCTAAAGCAGCTAATCCAAAGCCACCAGATAATGCAGTTTCTGCACCTGTACCCGCACTTGCCATTCCAGCAAATGCTGTTGTTACAACACCCGCTATTAAGCCAATTTTTCCAAGTCTTTTAAGAGAAAATTTACTAAATCTGCCAACAGAGTTTGTTGCCTTTTTAGTTCCTGTTCTCCAACTAGTTGCAAAACCACGAGTAGTTCTCATGTTCATACTGCCAATTTTTGAAAGAAGGCTTGTGCTGCCTGCTGCAGTATTTCCAATAAGAGCACCAATAATGCTTTGCCCTCGTGCCATTAAATTCAAAGAAGAAATTCTAGTCATTGCAGCAGCAAGAATTGAGTTAAAAGTTCCTACAATAAAGGCTAGCTTCTTAGGATCCCCTAGTATTGCGCTTTGTACTAAAGACGCACCAATACCAACTATTGCGGCCCCTGTAGTGCCTATTAAGTCTCCTAATAATAACTCAGCTCCAACAACGTAACTAGCAAGACCCGCTAGACTGGCTATTCCTCTTCTTTTATTCTGTCTTGCAAGACCAGCTGCTAAACCTCCCATTTGAGCTTTAGATGCGCCAATAATTTGTTTACTTGTATTAGCAGGATTACTACCAACAAATAAATCATAAAGCATACCCGTACCACGAGCAGCACCTATTGACGTTAGACTTGTTTTAACAAAGCCAATTAACGCAGTTCTTATTTTTTTAAAGAAAACGGCTGCAGCTAAACCACCATATAAAATAGTAGTAAGCAAACCACCGCCTGGAAGGAAAGACAGTATTTGAGCAGGAAGCCCTATTATACTATTTCCTATTGATTCGGCAAGACCCTTACCAAAGGCATTAGCAACACTTAGTAGTGTTCTCAATATTTTTGGTATGTTTGTTATAATAGTGTTTATACCTTGTCCTATTGCATTTCCAAGGCCTCTTGCAACTTCTTCAAATACACCGCTTCTTAACAGTGCGCCATCAAAAGCTGCGGCTACTGCTGTGAATACAGATATAAACAACAAAGGGCCTAACTTAGCAAAAGTCTTTTTAAATAGACTAGGACTAACTGCTTTTGTTAAAGCCGCTGCAATACCTAAAGAAATAAACGATGCAATCTGAGGAGATATCTCTCTTATTGTCGTAAAGCTTTTTCTAATTGAAATTGATATAACGTCAGCTAATTCTTGACCCATTCCGAAAGCAGCTTCTTTAGCTGCCCCTGCTCTTATTTTTACCTTAGATACAGTAACAGAAAGACCTTCGGATGAAAAATTGCTAGAGCTAAAGTTGTCAAAAACACGTTTAAATATTTCTGAAACCTTAGATCCAAAGTCAGATACAGCTCTTGTAGTTTTTGGTAAAAATTCTAAAGCTCTGTCATAGATACCTTCCATAGTGTCTGTCCACCAAGAATTACCTATAACTTCATTATATAACCAAAAGAATTTTCTTTCAATAAATTCTAATGCTGTTTTTACATAGTTTACTGTTTGAGAAAGATATTTAACAGTTACATCATAAATTCCTAGCATTGTAGTATTTACTCTTTTAAATACTTTGCTAAGGCTTCCACCAAACGATTTGTTTATTGCGTCTCCAACAGCAACGAAGAATTGGCCTAACTTTCTTATTTGAATTTGTAAAGCTACTACTAATTCTGTTGCTAATATATTTCTTTTTATTTCTTTAAAAGCTTTTCCTAAAACGGCTGATGCTTTTCCGAATCTCTCAAAAGAAGTATATCTTAACCTGAGAAGGCTTCTGTCTATAATTCCAAGGAAAATTCCAGTTTCATATAAAGCAACATTTAAGGATCTGAGAACTTTTTCACCAATATTTCCAAAGTTATACCAACGTTTTCCATACCTGTCAATTACTTCGCCGAGAGTATATAAATTGTCTCCAAATTCTTTCAAATTTGAGGAGTTAAATATAGAGCGTATAGCCCCTGAAAACTTAGTGTCAGTTATTCTTGCAAAGATTGCTTCAACGTCTAGTCCAAATCTTCTGAGGGCTGCACTAGCAAATAAAAAGGCCCCAGCAACATTTAATTGAATTACTTGACCAAAGTCTCTAAAAGGCGTTATTACTTTTGGAATAGCATCAAGAGCACGGTTAAATATAGCACTAATGATACGAGCCAGCCCTCTGCCTACAGATATTATTCCTGTAAAGGTATCAGCGAAAGCTCTCCCTGCGCCTACAATTCCTGAAACTAAGGATGAGCGATTGCCTTCAATAGCGTCGGTTATTTTATTTATACGGCTAGTAAAGGCAGCTGTAATTCCTAGTTGTTTACTTACTTCACCTGTAACCCTTCCAATCTGATCTCTTAAGACAGACAGTGCTTGATTTGATGTTTGTTCAACAAGTTCAAATTCTTTAGCTAGTTTTTCGGACTGACTTAGCAAAGCTTCAAAGACCACATCAGTAGTAATCTTACCTTGTTCTGCTAGTTTTCTGAGAGAACCAAAAGGAACTTCCATAGCATCTGAAATAACTCTTGCAAGCCTAGGAGCCTGTTCTAATACTGAGTTAAGCTCTTGACCACGTAATTGACCAGAAGCTAAACCTTGCCCTAACTGGAACAAAGCAGCACGAGTTGATTCTGCACTTCCTCCAGAAATAGAGGTAGCTAGACCAACTGAAGTAATTGCTTTGTTGACTGCTTCTGCTGATTTACCTGCATCTTTAAGAGCAATACCAAATCGGTTATATGTTTCTACAGTTGCGTCAATAGGCGATCGAGTATCTTTAGCGATCTTGTATAGACTATTCAACTGGTTATTCATTGCCTTTCCTCGACCAGTAACTAATGAGATTCTATTCTCAAGGTTAGTCAGGGAGTCTGTGGCACCATTAATTCCTTTAGTTATTGCTGTACCTGCAAAGGCTGCACCAATACCGATAGCAAGTCTTCGAAATGCTGTGTTTAATCCTGTGGTTGTTCTTTCAATTCGACCAACCGATTTCTCTAAACGTCCTAAGTCTCTTTGTGCTTGACGACTATTAGAACGTACTCTAATTTCTACACCACTCATGGTTGCTCCTTAATAAAATTGCCCCCCAATGATTTCTCGATAATGAGAAGCCATCAGAGGGCAGAATTATTTAATTAGGGGTTATGATTCCTATAGTCATAAGTACTTGTTCGATAAAATACTTAGGCGCTTGTTTACTAGATCCATTATTCAAAAACTCTATATGGTCTACATCGTTAGATATAGTACCTTCCGTATAACCATCTAGTCCGCGATAATGTTTGCTTTTCCATCCCAAACGGGCTTCACCTGTATCAACAGGTGTAACAATTCTTAGTGTTTTTGTAGCATGAGAAATTTTTTCTTTTATGCTAGAGTTACCAAGCCTTCGGACCTCGTCTCTAACTCTTTCCATTTCTCTGCCGAAGTTAACTACTTCTACACTTATCTTTGTCATTATTTTCCTCCTTGGTTGGGATTCCAACCTGAGTCGTCTCCGTTTCTAGCTCTTAACATCATGTCAAGCACTTTACCTTTTGGGACAGCCTTATCAGGTACTTGTGATTTTTCTTTATTTCTAGCCATAAGGCTTAATGTAGGAAACAAGCTTTCTGCTTTTTCCTTGACGCCTTGTGTCCTCAAATAGAGGTACGTCCTTTGATCTTCTCTCCAACCAATAGGACGCCTGTTAAAAAACTCAATCCATTTTAGTAGCTCATCGTATGGCATCTCATCATAGAGTTGATAAGCAGTAATGCCTAAGTTATAAGCTATTTCAAAAATAGATTCCTCTTGAGGTGTTAGTTTCCCGCCTCTTCTGCTCCACCTGCGAGTCCAGAATATTCTAACACTGTATTAGAAACTTCATTTAGCTCTGCAATGGGGAAGGTATTAAAATTCTCATCGGTTAGTTCGTTAGCACCGACAACTGCAAGACGAATGACATCACGCAATAATCCTAGCTGAGAGTCTTCTGACTTGGACTTGGTTGTCTTTTTAACCATGTCCTGTACTTTAAGAACTTCAGCCACAGATAATTTGCGGATTTCAACTTCATCGCCCATAAATGGGACTTTTTTAGTAATTACTTTTCCAACTAAGTGTTTCATAATATCTTTCTCTAACTTAATTAATTTTATCTTTTTCAGCAAACAACTCAGTGTTGTTAGCTTGAAAATCGTCTAGCATTTTTCTGCAAGTATGTAGCACAGATAATGTTTCAAAACACTCTCTACCCTCAACTGAATTCTCTTCAAAGTCCTGAAACCTTTCAAAACTCTTTCTAATGCTAATATCAATACTTCTACGCATATGTCTAAAAGTTGTACGCATAACGAAGGTCTTACTAAATGGTTTTTCGTTCATTTTATATATCTTTCTAATACTAATAAAATAAAGGAAGCCCGTTAAGGCTCCCTTCTTCTTAAACGTCAGCTATTAAGAAGCTGCTATAGTTGCTGGGCCAACAAAGTCAGTCTGTGCTGACAACGTGACAGTAGCAGTTGTTGTATCTGTTAAAGCAGGGTTAACTAAGATAGCTTCGATTTTACCCGTAAAGTAAAATTCTGTGTTATTCTTAGCAAGTGTAGTACCTGCCCCTTCGTTCTGTGTACAAGCTTCTTCAGTCATTAAAAAGCGGAAAGCTATTGACTTGCCGATTAAAGAGTGAAGCTTTTCCATGTCTGATGCGACATAGTTAACAGTAACTTCTAGGGTAGGCGCATCAGCTTGCCCTTGTACCTGTGAAGAGGTCTTCTGACCATAAACAGGAACATTAACAATGTTTGCTGGTGTACCGATTGAGGGAAATTCACGAACAGAAGGCATTCGAAGGTGATTGGCAACGCCACTCACTTGTCCGTTTGCTGAGTCTGCTGTTCCTGGAGTTGATCCCACAAAAATTGCAGCGTATTCAGCTGCTGTGTCTACGGTAGCAGGAATTACTTCTGTTGTCATATCAAGATATGAGAAGATTCCAGCCCCTAGGGACGAAATATGTGCCATTTGTTATTCTCCGTATATTTTAAATGGTATGAGGTATCGTGCGCTATATAGCGACTTATTGGCAGGGTCTAGCCCTTCCATATTTAAGTAAGATGTTGAAAGCTCTGTTCCATTGGTTAATGTTTTATTATCAAAAATTACGTCAAGTATATCTGATATTGCCATAATCCTCTTTTGTCCTTCCCCTGCTCTAACAAGTATTTTTACAACAACAATTCCTGATAAGGCTTTGCTGCCACCATGAGCATAGTTTTCACTGTTGCTAGGTAAAACACTTAATCGACAAAACTCAGCCCCTGTTGTTACAGCGCCTTGATAATTGTCGGGATAGATAGGTATACTGTGTGAAGTCCAAGAAGATCCAGCGAAGATTCCTTCTATATCTGACTGTACTAAGTCATACATTTTAAACCTCCTTTGTGAGCATAGCTTCTATTGTAAAGCCATTATCTACATAGTCAATAATATTGTATGCTTTGTTTTCTACTGTTAACGTATCATAACTAGAAATATTTATTCCTGATTTCATAAGTGCTTTTATAGTAAAACCCTCACCAGAAGGTTTATCTGTAGACTGTATGATAACTGAAACAGTTAAGGTTGAAGTTGTACTTACTGTACTGCGAGTAGCAAAGTTATAGCTAGCTACAGTTTTATTTGATAATGTTCCTGTCTTAACTATGTCTCCTGCAGCAGTAAAGGCTCTATTAACAGAACTTGTTATTTTTGCTGAAAGTGCCATTAGTTAGATCTCCACCAACTTGTACCCATTCCCGATACACCTTTTCTAATTAAGGGTCGGAGTGGTTTCATAACAATATTTGGAGAAATAGAGATTCTTGTGACATCATTGTTCGTGTCACTTAGGCTAATATTTCCAACACTTATAGACTCAAAAGTTTGCACTGTTTGAGCTAGAAGATCTTCATTGTTTAATAGATGGAGTGCTTGTTCGTAAACAGCAACTTTAACTACATTTGGAATTACATTATTTGCAATGGTAATACTTTGGCCCATTCTGTCATCAAAATAAATAACATTTTTACGAGGCCAAGCAAGAGCTTGGGAAGAACTAACAGCAGATCCAATCCAAGGATTGTTGTCAATAAGCTGTGTAGCGGTAACTAGCGCATCTTCTCTAGTTGCTGTTGCAGCTGTATCCCAGCTAGCAGCATCAATACGAGTTTCAAAGTAAGTGCTAGCATCTGCTACTTCTGCATAACTATTAGTGTTAAGTGCTAAGGCCATTAGTTCCTCCTAGCTTATTAAGCGTGATAGATAGGCAGAATGCCCAAGTTAAGCGCAGACATCTTACGAGTATACGAAGCAGCTGCCGCGTAAGTAGTATTAGTTGCAAACGCGTTTGTAGCACCAGACCAGTCATAACCCATTGGGTGCATGATAAATCCATAACGGTACCAAATGTTTGTTGATCCACCACCAGTGTAAGAGGCCGCATCACGGTCTACTTCAACAGGAGTTGGTGCAGGTACAGGAGCAAAAGAAATAGCTCCAGGCTTTAGCAAGAAAGAACACTTAACTGATCGTGTGTTCAAGTCATTAGTTGGGCCAGCAGCAAATTGATTTGCACGAGTCATAACTAAGCGGAACTTACCACCAAAGATAGTCTGGAAATCCATGTTACCTTCTGTGATACGTGTTTCGTCTACTAAGTTAGCAGCACGCATTTCAGCCATAACTTCAGGTGAAGTAACTAGATACATAAAGTCTGGCTCATGGTCTTTGAAGCCCATGCCTAAAGCTTTAAATAAACGCTCACCACGAGCAGCACCTGTTGAAGATGCGTCAAATAGTTTACGCTCAGTAGCTAAGTTAGTTGCTGCAGCACCAAATTCGCCAAGGGCGTTGACGTCTACAAACATACCTGTAGCTGCCGCATCTGGGTCTGTTCCGTATGCAATTAAGCCTCCGTTTCCAGAACCGCCTTTGTCACCAAGAGTTACCTCTGAAAGAGCAACGCCCTTCAAGATAGCCATAAGTGCGTCACCTTCGTCATCTCCACGTACTTGTGCAAAGTCACGAGCAATTTTTGCTAGCCCGTCTTGCTTTGAGATAACTTCTTGTAGGTTTACTTGCTGTGCGCCAAATGTACGCATGGTCTTGATATAGTTAGCGATATCAGTTGAAACATCTGTATATGTACCGTCAGTTGCACTTGACAAAGAAGGAACATTGATGTTAGCCGATAAAGGCTTGTGATATCTGAATTGTCCAACAAAAGATTCGCCACTGGCGTTAATGTCGGGTCGAGAAGAAACAACGCCTGTGGCATTGAGTTTCTTGGATGATGTATAAGCTTCATCAGCGTAGGCAGATATTGCTACCGCTACGTTTTGAAAGTCTGTATTTGTAATAGCCATTTTAAATTTTTCCTTATAGAACTATTATATATTAATAATTAAATGATCCTAACTGGCCTTTTGATGCTAGCCCCAGAACTTCTTCTTGAGTCATCTCTGACAAGGACTTCTTTTTGTCCATGTTAGGTGCTCCTGAAGGTTGTCCTGCCCCTGCCCCTGTGTTTCCTTTAACACGGAATAGGAAGGAATTATCTTCGTCTTTTGAGTAAGAGGTAACAAAGTCTTGAATATTTATTCCTGACTTATGAACCCAAGTACCGTTTTCATTTTGAATAAGTTGCTCAACAATATCACGATAGGCTAGTTGACGAGAGCGATCACTCCTGAAATCTAGCATAGCAAGTGTAGAACTAACAACACTGTCACGATTAAGTTTAGTGTTTTCCTCTTCAGATACTTTTAATTTAGCTTGAGATTCGGCAAGTTTCATTTCTAAAACTTCCTGAAGTTTTCCCTCATCTTCCAGACGTTTCATCTGTTCTTGCTTTTGATTGTTCTCAATCTCAGCAGCTTTTTTAAGGGCTTCATCTCGTTCATTAGCCATTCTGTCCATGTTTGTCTTCATTTTTAAAAGACGTTCTTGGACTTCACGCTCAATCGGATCAACCTCGTTTTCAACGGGGGCCTCTTGAACTTGTTCTTGTTCTTGTTGTTCGGCCTTGATAGGCTCATCAGAAGTTACTTCTTCAATTACTTTATCTTCTTCACTCATTTTTTTTCCTTTCAAGCACAGCTTGATTTAAATTTTATACTGGATTACAAATCCATTTCTTTTGGTCTTAGGCTATTACAAATAACTAAGGCCCAATTCCATACCAGTCTTGTCCTTGTTTCAAGGGAGCTAGTATGTCTTTTCGTGTTATCTTATCGGGAGGATCAATTAGGCCAAGCTCTATTGCTTCTGCTAAGATTCTCTTATAAGTCTTATTAGATAAACCCTGTCTACGCATTTCTTTTAAGGTTTTTCTTATTGTTTCCCCTTCAAGAGCATCAGCATAGATGGATCTTAAAGCGTCTTTTGCTCTTTGTGCCTCACCAATATTGGTAAAAAAAGCATCGTGAATAGTACCAGTTTCCACGTTGTTCTTCCGACCCCAAAGGTGGAAGCGTCTCACAATAACTGCGTCATTACTGTGATTACCGTTAACACCTAATCCAATAGACGCATTTGCAACAGAAGACTTTCCTAAAAGTTTTCCATCAGGTGCGCTAGATTCATAGATGTTGGCAATTCTTCGTCCTGTAACTGAATCGGTAAATTCAATTCTTTCTTGTAATTTAGGACGATATCTCTGTGTTATTATTTTCCCGTCAAAAGTGACCCAAGGTATATCAACCTTTTCAGTTTCTAATACAAAAGACTTAGCTGTTCTTTTCCAGAAATTAATAAAATTATCAGTTACTGGCGCACGTTCAGCTAAATTTTTAGACATTATTTTTGAAATTTCAGTAAACTCTTTTGGGCCTATTAAGCCTCTCCTAGAGTTCATAAGTTTCTCAACAAAGTCTGCTGTATCGGGATGAACCTCTTGAGCTTGTTTTAATAGTGTACGACCTAGTGGTTCGTTGTTATTTATCATCTCAATTAATTCTGTTCTAAAACTCTTTAACTCGTTACTGGTATTTAAAGCACCTATTCTTTCTGATAGCTTTATTTTACCATCAATTATTCTAAGTTGTTCACTTAGATTTGATTTAGTAACTGTCGTATATCCTTTGCTGTTTAAAACTTTAGAAAGTTTGTCTGCAATATTTGCGGTTTTTGTTGCCTCTCCTGCACCGTAGAAAGATACCATGTTTTGTGCTTTTGCAGCCTTTGCAAGATCTTCCCAAGTTAAATTGGCGTCCCTTAAAGCAGGTATCTTTAAAAAGTCAGGATCATTTACTGTGTCTATTGCAACTAAATCATATAGTCTATTTTTTTGATTTGTTGCCAAAACATTAGATGCCATAGATACTTTTCTGTCTCCTGTTGAAAGCCCTATTATTTGAGCGCCTGAAGATGAAGCATCGTTTTCTATCATTAACTTTGTTTTGTAATTAGACAATAAATTTGTATTTCTAAAGTCTCCATTAACATGATCATTAACTCTTTTGTATTCTAAAGCCATTCGTGCTAATTTTGGAACTTCTGGCCCTTCTAACTCGCGAATAAGAGGATGTTCAAGAAACTCCCTCATTCTTCTATCTCTTTGAGTTTTGTTTTGAAGAAGACCACCTAGCTCTAATATCTTAGATTCATTCCTTTTGAATATCTCTCGTCTACCTGCTTGAGTTAATGCTTCAGTTCCTGGCCCTATCATAGCTCCTAGTTGAATTTTTAATTCATCTACAGCCAAAGGACTCATAGATACTGACTTGCCAGAATTTAAAAAAGGACGTACCATTTCTCCCCCAGTTGGGGTTAGGTAGCCTCTATGATAAACTCTTCCACGAGAATCTAAAAAAGCTAAAGTCTTAAAATTTTTACCTCGTTGTCTATGCCACTTAGCAGTAGACATCATTCCATATCCTTGTTCTCCACGATTAAGGACTTCATGCCTAAAACTATTAATAGAGTCATAGTATTTTGAGTTACCTCTTGGGTCTCGAAATCTAACAATATCATCCATGAAATCAAAAAATTCTGGGTCTACACTGTATTCGCTGTTCATAACATGGTTCATCATGTTAGCCATATCAGCATCTATTTGTTTAGGATTATAGTCAGGAAATTTTTCCGCTGAGATTAAAGGAATACCTGTGTCTTGTCCTCTGGCATTAACATACGTTTTTTTATTTGCTTTTACATAAAGACGATCTCGATCAGAAACCACCCCTATTCTACGAGCAATAACTGTTCTACGCTCAGCCTCTTGAAGTCTTAATAAGCCCTTGTCTATTACAGTTACTTCTCTTGATATTGTATCAGCCCAACCTCCAGAAGCCCTTCCTGTTTCAAGGTCTAGAACACCTCTCCTAGTTTTGCCTCTAAATTGAACTCTTATCATGTTTTGGTCAACTAAAAATTTTAATATTTTAGAGCCTTCTGCATGATTACTTTTTAAAGTATGTTTAGTAAAAGGAATTATGCTTTTAAAGTCTTCAGAAAATTTTTTACCGATATTTATAGCAAGAGCATCATAGTCTGTAGATTGACCACTTGCAATTAACTTAACAGACTTAGTAATGCTATCTAAAGCTTTATCATCAAATATTTTTGAAGTAGGTTTTTTCTTTGCATGAAAAAATTCTAAGTCTAATATCCTTCTTATAGACTCCCTGCCCCTAGCGTAATTTAATACAGTCCAGTTATCAGAGGGGTCTCTGTTATATTTTTTTACAAAAGAAGTGTATTCCTTATTAAAGGGAATATCTTTTTTAATTCTTTTTATAACGTCTTTTTTAGATTGATATTTTGAACTAAATTTTTGGAAGTAAGATCTTAGTGGCGCTCTTCCTGAAAGATATAATTTAGTTGCTAATTTTTTTCCTTCAGTGGATCTCCAATTATCAATATACCTTTGGTCTTTTAATAGGTTTTTTTGTATATCGTTAAAGTTGTAGTACTGACCCATTATTTGAACTTTAGGCGTGTCTGAGCCTTTAGATAAATAACTTACAAACATTTGGGATTTTTGTCTAGACCTTGTGTCTAGTAGTCTAGAAACGTTTTGAACTGCAAATCTGTTTTCAGCTCTGACTACAGAAGAAAAATCACTCCAAGGTTTTTTATCTTTGGCGTATCTTTCAAATACAACTCGTAGGTTTTCTATTACTACTGTTTGTTGATTTAAAGATATTTTGTCATCTAAACCAGCGGCTGTACTTTGAATAAAATCTTTTTGATCTAAAGTTAGTAGTTTAGAATTACGCATAAAATCAATTCGTTCTTGGTAGAGATTAAAGTCTGGGTCATATAAGTTATTATTTTTAACTTCACCAGATAGAGGGTCTACAGAAAAATTTCTTTCGTCAAATTCGTTACCAACTCTTCTTCGTGACGCTTGTTTTCCTACTAAAGTTGTACCTTTGTAGTCAGTTAAACTCATTGTCTTACTAAAGTCATCAGAGTCTAATAAGTATAGCTGTCTTAGATCGGCTTTGTGTTTTGGATTTTTTATTAAATAATTTGGTGTTTTAGCATTAACTTGAATGCCTACTTCTCTTAATTTTTGTTTTGGAGAATATACAGAAGTAATTAAAGCTGCTTTATTTCTTAGTGCCTGTATACTCAATCCTTTTCCTTTAGGAGTAACAAACTCACTTGCTTTTATTTTTCCCTGTCTAAACAAATTTGCAGCATCTTCAGACCCTAACATTTTTGTTTGTACAATCATAGATTGGGTTTTTAACCACTCACCAAAAGACTTTATTTTAGAAGGAAGACCATTTAAGTTTAAAATGTCTTTTTTCTTAAGAACGGATTTCTTTATTCGGGGGTCGGAGACAGGAAGCATATCTTCTTTTGAGGCTATGACGGGAACCATACTGGATCTACAAGACCAATGAAGAGGTGGCATATATCGCTTATCGCCTACTTCATAAACTTTTCCATTGTGATGAGTACAAATAGGACTAGTTCTAGAGTCTAGTATTGCAGTAAACATATATCCTTTTATAACGCCTTTGTTATTTTCCATAACTTTATCTAAAGCTAATGCCTGTGTACTTGTTATAGAAGTTCTGGTCAAGGTTCTAGCTTGATGCTCAGTTATTTTAGTAGTTTTTAAAACGTCAGATATAATTTCATTTTGGCTTAAGCCTTTGGCTAAACCCGCCTTAACTTTAGTTTGTATTCTAATAAGTTCACCAGAAGATATATTTCGTAAATTCTTCTTAAGGGTTTTTGTACCCTTTATATTTGGGCCTGTTATCTCGCCAATTAATTCTTTTGTTTTAGGTTTCTTAACTTTATAAAAGTCTTTTACCCCTTTAAATAAATTATCTGTATGAAAGTCTAATTGGGATGTAGAAAATTCTCTAAGGCTTGTTTCAGAATGTGATAAAAGTTCTTTACCAAATCTGTTTATTTCTGGTTTAACATCAGATCTTATATTTTTTCTTAGTATTCCTGTAAGCTTGTTTCTATGACGTTTTATTATTCTTCTGTTTTGGAGTTGGACGCCTTCTTCATAGAGCCGAACATCTCCCATATGATCTACAATGCGATCAAAAATTCCATCATTTACACTCATTTAGTTTCCCTCTGGAAAGTTAATTAAGTGAGTAGTTTTTTAACTTACTCAGGTTAATTTTTTATTCTATTTCAATTTCATCGTCTTGAACTGCGTTAGCTTGAGACAAAGGGTCTGTTTGAATTTCTTCTATAGCCTCTTCATCGCTATAATCAGCGGGTAAGAAATCGTTATACTTAGCTATATTTAAGAAAGTTGAACGACTTATTATGCCCATCTGATACCACTCAGATACAAGTCTCATTGCGCCTTCTCCACCTACCATAGGTGCAAAATCACTAGACATTTGAAATTCTAGGTCAGAACTAGAAACTTCTATATTGTATTTCCAATTAAGCATAAAGGCTATAACTTCTCTCATAGTTCCAGAGACTTTTGCGTTAAGCGTTCCTAGCTGTGCTGTTTGTGAAGCATTTCTTATTTCTAAAGCAACACCTGAAGCAGCTTGTTCTGGGGATAACATTCTTATTCCCATCTTAGCCATTTCTTCTACAGTAGACTCGATTGCTCTGTCCATGTCGGAAAGAGCCGCAGTAGGTGTTTCTAGAACACTTATGCTTTCATCCTTTCTAACACGTAGCCAACTTCCTAGCCCTGCGTCCACAATGTCTTGAAATTCTTCGTCAGTCATGTCAGACTGAACAACAGGAGTATAAGTTGCCGCACCGTATAATAGGTGGTTTCGACGAGATACTTTGTTGTATAAAGAAATTTCTCGATCGACCAAAGGCATTAGCACAGGTTCAACGGGATCAAAATGACCATTTAGAGGCCAAGCTGGAATTTTGTTAATTCGCTCTCCGTATATTGTTGGCATAACGGTATTTACTTTTTTAAATTGTGCCTCTGTAATCATGTCATGATAGTCTTGTGAAGTATCTCCGTTTAAAACTGTTATAACATTGTTAGTATCAGGGTGTTCATAGTAATCTATTACTAGCTTTCCATCTTCATCTAAATAGTGATCTGCAACAGTGTCTACGTGATTTGCGTGCCAGGGATTATCATCTTCATATCTAGTAGTTAGATATCGTGTAACCCAACGACTAAGCGTCTTTTGCCTTGTTAAAGGATGAGTATCTGTTTGTACATTTATAACATTTTCTGCTTTAGTGAGAATAGGATAAGGCTTTATAAGATCTTTGTCTTCAGGAGACATTTCTAGATAGTCTTCCTCACTTACTGAGGGATGATCCACATAAACCCAAGCTCTAGAAGTTTGAAGCTCTTCCCAAAGAGCATTGTCTAAAAAATTAAATAAAGAACGACCATCTAAGGTAAAATTATTTTTTATCCATTCTGTTGACATTTCTGGCAAATCTTCAGGTAGTTTTAAATGAGATTCTTTTCTAAGTAATGCACTTATTAAAACCTTGCAATATTGAGAAGTTAGACCTGGAAGTTCAGCTTCAGACTTGTAAAAATCATATTGTTTTTGAGTCATGCTTGGAGAAAAAGGAATTAAGAGATTTGTATAATCATAAGTTAAATACTCATCATGTCCTTTTACGTTTTCCTGACCTTGTAAAACCGCCCTAGATTTTTTCCAGAGTGGTTTTAGTGATTGATAACTATCACTTGGATCAGCAACAGATCTTTTAACACTTTTTGTTGGTTTGGTTAGCTGTGCCATACTTTATATATCCTTTACCACTTTACCTTGTTAGCCCAGTATGCAGCAGACATTTTGCCTTTTTGTATATTTTTGGCGTGTCTTGCTTTCCAAGCTAACCTACGGCTTCTATAGGCTTCTGATTCGTTTTCTTTTTTAGGAGATCCAACTGCCCCCTGTGATCCAAATCTTATAGTTTTTATTTTATCACCAATTTTAGCAACAACAATATGAGATTTTGTGGAATGTGAAGGGGTTCTCTTTGGCTTGTTAAAACCAGAAACACCTGCTTTGGTTAGTCTATAGTCTTTAGCCATTTTGTTTTTCCTATCTTAATAATATATTTAAAAATTATAATAACATATGTTTTAAATATATTACTAGGGGATTAAATGAGGGGGCTTTTGCACCCCCTCTTGTAAGAGACCGTCAGATAACTTGAGAGTTGTTCTGTCTCTTTATTCTTAAACGTCAGCTATTTAATTACATCAGCTCAAAGTGTGGCCCATCTATGAATGGGCGTCTGTTTTCTGATCGTCTTAAATCAATGTAAGCCATCATAGCGTCTTCTGCTGTTGATGGATAAGTACAAATATCGCCTTCAGACCATGCTGCACCCCACTTAATTGCTACTCCAAGTTCTGTAGCTGCTTCTTTCATTGCATCACAAAGATCGTCATAAACATTAAGCTCCCAGCTTGCTACACCGTCTACATAAGCCATAAGATCTACAGCTTCACCTACAAGGTGCTTTGACTTCATTGTCTGAGATTTTCCTGCAGCAAAAAGTTTTTCTTGTTCCTCTATTGTTCTCATTCCATAAATCACACCAAAATCAATTTTAGTAAGTTCTATAGCTTTTTTAGTAACTGCTACAAGGCTTTCATTTACCCCTTCTAGCTTTGCTAGGCTCCTAGTACTTAACGTAAAGCTCATATTTTTTCCTTCATTTATATTGTCTACCCATGAGTAATCTAAGTTTTAGATTTATCTCTGCTAATTGTATTTCTATTTCTCTAACTCTCTTAATGTTTTCTTGAACAGAAGCAGGTGGTTTCCAATCATCTATCCAGTCATCATTCTCTTCTATTTCAATAAGCATTAACTCTTGTTTATGCTCTATAAAAGATAGTCGTTCAGTTACACCAAAATAAGCCCATACGCTTACTGCAGTCACTGCTATTAAGGCAAGCAAGTTTTTTAATGGT
>Ga0315315_10001490_pt1 | contig 21492 bp, 21 predicted proteins | sample M140m3416metaG_FD_203699 | JGI IMG/M metagenome (GOLD analysis project Ga0315315, IMG submission 203699) | Ammonia-oxidizing marine archaeal communities from Monterey Bay, California, United States - M1 40m 3416 | ecosystem: Environmental > Aquatic > Marine > Intertidal zone | place: USA...
GGGCGGTTATGGCGAGGGTGGAGGCGGTGAGGGCGGTAATGGCGAGGGTGGAGGCGGTGAGGGTGAGGGCGGTAATGGCGAGGGTGGAGGCGGTGAGGGCGGTAATGGCGAGGGTGGAGGCGGTGAGGGTGAGGGCGGTAATGGCGAGGGTGGAGGCGGTGAGGGTGAGGGCGGTAATGGCGAGGGTGGAGGCGGCGGTGGCGGTGAGTTGCTAATGCAACTCGATCCTGTTGAATCAAACACTTGGCCAGGCGGGCACACACAACGAGGGCCACAGTCAGAAAAATCCGTAGCGAATGGACACGAAGACCCTATAGAACCAGGGCCGCCATCTTGACAAAATCCGTTGCTGGAAAAATCACAAGTGTCCACTTCAGAAACTTGTAAGTGATCCGGGCACGTAAATGGCGAAGGCGGCTGCAAAGGCGGCGGCGGTGACGGCAAAGGCGGCGGCGGCGACGGCGGTAATGGCGAGGGTGGAGGCGGTGAGGGCAAGGGTGGAGGCGGTGAGGGCAAGGGCGGTGTCGGCGGTGGAGGCAATGGTGGCGGAAGCGGTGACGATGCAGCATCGCTCTCAATGATAAAAGCGTCGTACACATTAGAACTACACCCGAACGTTTTAATTTCGTTGATCTGCAAAGTGGTACCGCCAGCGTTACGAACGTATATATAGTTGCCCTGGATATTTGACCATTCTGAGCAATTGTAATTTGACAAAGGCGAACCCGATGTTAGGGGTAAGAATCCACATCTGTAAAACTGCGCGGTAACTCTGTTGTCACAAGTATGGCCCCCACAGACGGTACCATCGTCTTCGGCGTCCTGAAAATTAGTCAAAAAACCAATTTGGCTTACTTGCTTGGCTTTGTATACCTCGATCGCGTTGCCATAGTAAGCAGTCGGCGCTCGAATTTCCACCCTGCCCACACAATTTGGGTCTTCAAAGTACATATCGCCTCTCGTACCCACCGCGGCTTTGTCAGTAAGGATATTGTTGTGCGCATTTGCCGGTGGATGAGAACCGCTGATAGTGTCCACATTCGGCAGTGAAAGCACACCAGAGTTAGCAATTACGTTTGTTTCATATGGGTCGCATTGCTCAATCATTGGTCTAGCTTCATTTGAATGATGAATTATGTCTCCTAGTAGTTTTACCTCTGTGATGGCCACCTCAGTCCATTGTTCCTTTTTCAGTCTCACGACTTTTCCCGAAGACCCAGACCCACTGCAGTCAAATATGTATGGTCCGTTACAATCAAAATAGCTGGTGCAACCGCCTGGCAAAGTGTATTGGTCAAACTCGGCAGTACATGGATTTCCTGCAGCATTTTCTTCATTCAAAGTTGAAACAAGTGCAACACTTAATCTCTGCGTCGTACGGTCGTTTACAGGATCTCCAAACTGTGCCGCAAACTGTGGGCTACGAAACCCTGAGTCTGTGCCAAAGACGAGACCGTTACCTCCATTCGGGTTTGTCGGGCTAGAAACCTGACCAGCATTAGTAGTAAACCAAGTAGAGGCACCCGTGTTGATCCAAATCTCAACCTTTGAAATTGGGTACTCCGACTCAACAAATAACATCATTCTAAAAAGAGACGTGCACATCGTGACGGCTGCTGTGCTTACTTGACGATCGATAGCATTCATAGGATAGAGGCACTGGTGTGCACATCGTGCTCGTGTTGGGACGATAAGATGTTTCGCAAGCGATGATTCACGCCCTTGGCCCAGAGGAGCGTACAGCTCCTGAGGTATGATTTCGATAACGTTGAGAATTCTACAGTAGTCGCCATTATACCACCCGCCCAGTCCGTAAGTAGAATCACAGGTGGAGTGCGTACGAGTATCTGGTACACGGGCAAGAATGTAAATGTAGCTGTTATCAAGGTCTAATTCTTGATCCCGACAATCGACTGAGAACATGTTGTTGTGATTACGGTCTTGGTCGATCTGTCTGTATCCACACGAGTCATACACCTGGTAAAAATATCTGGATCCGTATGATGCCAATCCCGCCGTTCTCCCCTGGCGAGTAGGCGGCGGTGGATCAGCGTACGGAAAGACGGCCATGTCTTGATTATCCTTTGGCCATCTGGTATTAGCAGCACTAACAGGATTCTCACTGTATGTCCCGTCAGTAAAGTATCGTTCCACCATTCCAACGCGCGGACCACAATTGAAATTCAAGACAGGTGAATTTGTATTTGGCTCACCACCAGTCCACACTTCAAATGGAAAGTTCATTTTCCGAAGTGCCGGAAAGTCGTTTCTCATGTTAAGGGTGACAGCATAAAGTGGTTTATCGACATTGCGTTGGACGGCGATCCACTGTGTTTGAAAACCTGTGTTATCTTGGTTTTGTTGCAAGGTGCCATGGTGCGTGAAATGTAAACCGGCGTGGTTTGTATAACTGGTAGATGCAAGCTTGCTTCCGACGTCGGAATTGAAATATCTGAATGCAGTTGTAGAGTGGTCCAAGATTTCACCATCGGCTGCATTGCTTACAGGGTACTCACCCCCGCCGAAAACTGAAGAAATTTGTGGATCGGACGGTAGTTCTGGCACCTGTCCAGTACATACATGGACGAAAGCGCCGATCAGAAGTTTTTGCGCAGCCCCCATGATGGAGCTTCGCACCCGAGGTGCAAAGCTCCTATCGCCTCACTTAGTTATGCGATGTGGTCCTTATCTTCATAGAATTGACGTCGGGTGTTCACATGATGCCATGTCTACAAAGTGTGAATGAACTACAGCGAGTGTGTTTGTGTTTACTTCGCGAATGCTGATGGTCGGTGCGTTTGCTGCGCTTGTGGGCGTCGTGCCATGGCTACTTTCGCTCAGAGTTAGTATGTAGACGATAGGCGGCACACCAACAAGCACGACGCCGACAACAAGCACTTCTGTGTTGTTCTTGGCCAATACGCCTGGAATGCCACACGCCCATGCGCCCACTGCCAGAACTCCCACGGGAACACAAGCGGTGAGTAAGAATATTGCCAAAAAACGATTTTTAGACATCGACTGCATCTGCTACAGGTTACATTCCACGTCTAAGTTGTGTCCATGTAATTCACGGCTGTTGATCGTTTGCTAGTATCCGTCCGGCGCCGATGACACACTCTGCGTTTGCATGGTTGTTCTCTTCTCTTTTTGTTCAAGACAGCTCACGCATTGTCCGTGTGTCCTGATCGGCAAAAAACACACGACGCATGCATGCCACACGATTCCATCAGCACAGCGACACTCGAGCCCGAATTGCTCTCTCGAATCCAAGATGGTGTTGCAAACATCACATTGGAAAGTGTGTTGTTTCTTAACGACGTCGCATTCATCTTTCTTTCTTTTGTGCGTTGGTCGCGGCGGCATGGTGGCTCTTAGCCTCCTCTGTTCCGCGAGCTCTGCGGCCTTGTCGCGTCGAAGAATAAATCGTACAACTTCGCCTGCAAAAACACGGTCGTGGCCAACCGGTGTCCACTTGCCATCGCCGATCAAGGCAAACAGAGTTGCCTCGTCTGGAGCTTTCCATTTTTTTGAGGCGCCGTCGAAGCGCCCACCCGCTTTTTTAATGACGTCCTTGTCTTGAAAAGCAGAATCGCCCAACCATGGCGGCCCTTGTTCGAGAAACGATTCAACAATTGACTCCATTCCACTGTCCAACTCGAATAATGATTTTGTTTAACAAACAAATAAACAGTCACCAACACAGTCCGGCGCCGAAAGAATGTGATTCACGCGTAGTCCCACACAAAAACTCGCTAATTACCAACTTCTATACGCAGTACGCACACACATGCTGGGAGGACCGAATGCAGCCGGTGGACAACACGCCCACCGCCACTCCGACCTCGCCCACACTCACCCCACAGCAAGAAGTTGTTCTCGCAAGCGCAGTCGCGCGCATCAAAGCAGCCATCGGCGCGGGAATCGTCGAACATCCGCATCGGCGATGGGATCGCCGTCACGAGCATCTCAACAACGCCTCTCCAACGAGCAGCATCTCCAACAGCCACCTACGTGCTAACTACACGTCCGTGCATTACATGGAAGCGCCGACAGAAGCGCCGGCGCCGGAAGATGTTCCGAGGTCGCCTTGATTGGACGAGTCAACAGAGGGGTTGGTGTGGTTGGTAGGGCATGTAGGATGCGGTGCACGAGAACCACGGGGCGTCGACAACGGCGCTCCCGTGTGCACGCCACGCAGGATCGCGCGTGAGTAGCGTTGAGAGCATGTCTAATTCTGAGGTACGTACGTTGCTGTTGTAGGCGAGCGCAGTAGTAATGTCGTAGTAAAGGATTCGCTGCAGCAACCCGGGCACGGATGCGTCTCGTTGGCTGTCAAAGAGCGACGCTCCTGTGATAATCTCGTACAGGAGACACCCAAAGCTCCACCAGTCGACTCGACTAGTCGCCGCAGTCGCCTTCAGCATCTCGGGCGCCATATACTCGGGCGTACCCACGAGCGTGTGCACGCGCTCTTCGACCCCGATGGCACACGAGTCAAAATTTCCAATCTTTGCACCAACATTTTGCACCACCAACACACTCTCCGGTACGAGGTTTCGATGCACGACGCCGTGCTCGTGCAGATGAACCAACCCATTGGCAACGTCGAGACCGAACCTTCTTGCCATGTCGACGCGTGAGGCGTAAGGACCTTGCAGATGAAAAGTGATGGCTTCGAGACTGATACCCACCAAGGACTCGTACGTCGGGGTACCCAACGTGGGATGCACCTCAAGCAGCGTCTGAACATTCTCGTGCGATTGGAGGCCGTGTTGGAGCAAACGCAGCTCGTTCAGAGCCGTTGTGGAGACGTCGGTTTCCAACGACCTGGACTCCATTGTGCGGCGACCCGGTTGAAATCTGCTGTGTAAGAAAATGACCAAAAGACACGTACATAGCGGGGGGGGGAACAGTGGGGTGACTTTTCGGGGAATTTCGGAGATTTTTAAAACACATTACATGCGCGACGAACCTTCTCAAAATTGAGCACCCACGACGCCGTCGAATTGCGCGCCCTCGGCTAATAGTTGATACGTGATAATCACACCCAGCCAGACTTTGGCAAGGAATGAGAGCGCGACGTATGAAGCTTCACCGATTGGATACCAAGATGGACCAAAATCATCAAATTGCTGCAAAAACTGCGTTACGCCAAAAAGTGTGAAGAACGCCATGCTGCCCCAAATTATGTAGTCCATGAATTCAGGGTAAAGTTCTCCGAGGCCGTTGCGATACAAGTAAAACGTGTAGAAAATTAAGGCCCACATGGTCAAGAAGGGAATGTATCCTGCCAAATGATGCCAACCTAAACGATCTATGAGCGTATTGTTTTTCCAGCTGTAACTGAAATCGTATCTTGTTCCACATTTTCCAAAAAACGCCTTGCGATCGCGCACAGTTTGGGTTCTGTCGATCAGTCCAGACGAGTGGACTTCAGTCAGCCACCCGAACAGCTGTGTGACAAAGCACAACGACGAGATCGAAACAATGCTCGTGATTTCGCGGACTCCCATGAGAACAACCGTGATGAAAATCATCAGAGTTGCCGACAGTGAGTATTCAATCCAGCGCCAAGGAGCTCTGCACAAATAAAGGCCCTTCAGATAAAAGGTTGACGTCCATGGAAGCCAACGGGACGCAATTAGCATGAACGCGATGAATGCATGGAAAAAGCACGATATGCAATGAACTCCCACTACACACCAACCGATCGGCAAGTAGAAGGCGTGAACGAGTTCGTTGTCCCATATGTCTGTTGAGTTCACTGCAGTCAACGATTCTGACTTAAGAACAACATTCCACCTGGAAATGGACAATTTCATAGATATGCGCTCACCAGAAACAACAACAGCAACTACGATGGCAGCGAGGTGAGCCACGAAACCAAGTGTGTTCAACAAAATCATCATGCGTGTCAAACGCCCATCAGGACCTTCTACACGACGTTTCCACACAAAGTAATCCTCCTCTACGACGCTACTTTGTGTCAGTGCGGCCATTTCGCCAGCCTCTTTCATCGCGTGCATGACACAAGCAGCTTGTTATCGTCTTATTACAAGACGATTTACTGTGCTGAAGGTGTGTGCACAATAGCGACTGCCTCCGAAGCGGCCGTGGTGCCGGTCGCCGGTTTGGGCGCAGTTACCTTGGCGCGTATGACGAACGGAGGAGACGTGACAACGAGGTTCTGGTTCTTCGCGAGCTCTGGATCAGTGGGCGCGACTCGAACCATGAACTCGCGGTGACGCGGGCTTGTGTCGGTAGACGCGACGTTGAATCTGTTGATCCTGAAGACCAATTCGCCATTTGTCATGTTGCGCTCGGAGATCAGGTCAGCATTTGGATGGCAAAGGGAGTCGACTGAAACTCTGGTGAAATCGCCAGCGTTCACGTCGGTTCCGTCGTCGGCGTACAAGAACTGCATTTTGTAAGGTACAAAGCCCGACGGTGAAATGTCATGCTCTGTGGCGCTGCTGCCGTCATCGAACTTGGCAGAAAAGACAAAGTTGACAATTCGACGTTGCTCGACTTGGTACTCGCGAAGCTTAGTGCGTACGTTCTTGTCGATCGCATGGGGGAACGCCCCAGTGTCGGGGAATCGAAACGGCACAGGCACCTCGTGGAGAGGACGACCCGATGGTGTGCGAAGGACCATTCCAAGCACGACATTGCGCACGGACTTGTTGAGGGCAACGGCAGTTGGTGGCACCGCACACGGCACAGTTCCAGAATATGGGAGTGGCTGAATGGGCGACGACGCAAGCGCAGCCAGTGCAGCGTTCAACGCATTCACGCGACCCTGAAAAGCTTCCGTGTCCTTCTGCAGCGCTGTGTTCTTTTCGCGCAGGCAGGTACTGGCTTCTTCGAGAAGCCGCTTCTCCGTTTTGAGCTTTTCGACTTCATCTTCAAGCACACGTACACGTCCATGAAGGCGCTGGTTCTGCGTGAGCAGAACGTCGTTGTGCACGATCTTTTGCTTCTTATTGGACGAACTCTGGTCGGCATCTTCGGCATCTTCGGCACATTCGGCATTTTTCAACTCCCCGCACTCTTCGTATTCATCCTCTTCCTCGCCCTCTTCGTATTCATCCTCTTCTTCGCCCTCTTCGTATTCCTCCTCTTCCCCGCCATCTTCGGGTTCATCTTCTTCCTCTGCCTCTGGCGCAACGGACTCCGGGTCCTCATCGCCCGATTGATGAGCACCCCATTCTTGTGCGTACTCATCATCGTACTCATCATCAGATTCCTGTCTCTCATCACCATACAGGACAACAGGCCCGTCCTCGTCGGCGCCGTCCTCGTCGGCGCCGCCCTCGTCGGCGCCGAAGTCAGACAGAGGCATTCTAACGTGTTGCATTCAGGGGCAGAAGTCGTCCAGAAGTCGTCCACTTGGTGGACACAAACTGGACATTGTTTACCAATATGGTACATGGCCGCAAACCGTGCGGCGCCGAAGCCGACAAGACTATCGGCGCCGATAGAACACGTGGCAAAGAATCCGATCTCCCGACCCGGAGATTTTCCGGGCCTTCCCAGGTCCGGAAGTCGTCCACTTCCGAGTGACCAAGTGGACGACTTCCGGACTTTGAAAATGGCAATGTCCGGAAACCGTCCGGAAGTCGTCCACCCACCGGACGACTTCCGGACGGTTTCCGGACATTGGCAGTTTGGTCCCCGAAGCCCCTCAATGTCCGGAAACCGTCCGGAAGTCGTCCACCCACCGGACGACTTCCGGACGGTTTCCGGACATTGCCATTTTCAAAGTCCGGAAGTCGTCCACTTGGTCACTCGGAAGTGGACGACTTCCGGACCTGGGAAGGCCCGGAAAATCTCCGGGTCGGGAGATCGAGTTTTGATACATGTAGCCCAATTCAAAAAAAACATTTTCGGCACCGGACTTGGTACCCGGCGCTGCTTCCTCCGGCGCCGATGCTTGCACAACCATCGGCGCCGGAGAATGCGCGACCTTAAATCGCAGTGACACAAAGGTATCTGTATTACATTATAAAACACAAGCATCTGAGCCCCTCCCCCTACAAGACACGATATGAACATTGACACGGTCGGCGCCGGTGGAATGTTCACGACCTTCCAACCAAGAATGAGTGTGGAAGACAAGCACGAATTAAAAAACAACAAAGAGAAGATAGACAAGATGATCGATGGAGTTGCTACATATCTTGCCGACGTGTTGTGCATTAAGGACAAGGACGTTGCTGGAAAGCTGCCGCTCGTCGAAGTGTCGCGCCAGGAAATCACACACCTTCTGTTTATGCTTGGCGTCGCGCCTGAAATGGACGAGCTCTCTCGAACGTATCACTTTGTTGTGAAGGCAGAGGATCTGGCCGAGCGCATGCGTGACTGCGCGTTGCGCTCGCAAGGAGAAAATATTGATGTGGGCGTTTTCACGACGGAGTCTGCCTACTACAACGACGATGAAGTGTACAAGGTATTGAACGGCAACACGAGCAAGGTCGAAGTGGGAGCATACGGTTTTCGCATAATGCGTGACATTGCGGCAAACGCGTTGGACTGGTTGGAGGCACTCGACAAAGTCATGTGTGAAGCCGCGAGCATCACCGTGACCGAAGCAGCGAAACGAGAATTAAATCCTGTCAAGCAGCAGCTGGCAAAAGCAATCGCCATGCGCATGTCGCTCATGTCTCTCGAGACAGTGCTCGACGACGAACTTTCCTCGCGCAGGCTGGGGCAGATGGTGGCGGCGGAGTTCATGAGGTGTGAACCACACTCACACCACGCGTTGAAAGTGGACACGAAAGGCATGGAGATGCTCAGGCACATGGCTACATTCCCGTCCAGTGACGTGTCCAGGAATTATCTAAGCGATTCGTTGGTGATGCTCAATTATGTCGTGCGGAATTGTCCTTGTGAACTACTGCCATATTGCAACAGTCTGCATCTGGACAAATTGTCCAGAGCTCTTTTGCCGGATATGGATATCGAGGTAAGGGTTGCGCTCGTCGTTTTCTGGGCAGACAACTACGGAGAGAACGTGAGAAGAGCTATTGATCTTGTTTGGGAAGAAATCAAGGAATGGCAGCCACTTTCGACTGGTTCGGCAGTTTTCTGCACATCACAATCCGAAGGCCGTGCACTACCGTCGCTGGCGATACCGCGAATGTCTTTTCTTCACTCTCCAGCAAGATTTGCAAGACGCGAATCCAAGCCGCGACGCACCGGACTCGACGAAAAGGGCGAGCGTGCCGTGCGAATGATTAGATGTGTCTGGGACATGGTGAGTACGGGCATAATACGAGGTGGCGTCGTTGCTTCGGAAATTGTCGCCGCTGTTGCTACAGACGGTGTGCTCATCGGCAGAATGGCAGCCGGAATGATCAACTGCGAGCGCGACGTAAACCAGCACGGTGCGCGACTTGCCAAGTTTTTTGGCGCGATACAGAATGCCGAAGGTATCCATGCAGACGTCATCGCAAAAGCGTCGTGTTCATTAAGCCACTTTTCCTGCGACGAGCTCGAGACCGTTTTTCGCACAGACAGCGAGATCTTGTGGGAAAGAGCAAAGGAGCTTGAGCATCGCACTCGGAAGAAGATGCTCGTTTCAATTCCCGAAGAATATACGTCTTTCGCTTCCGAGGCGCTCGCTTATGCTCTGCCGATTTTGCAACAGCGTCGGGAGGCAATCGGCGTGTGCCACTTTTTGCGTCCAGTTCCGATACTCGACATTTTGCGCACAATACCCAGATTCAATACGTGGACACCTCGAAAAGGGACACTGCGGGTGTATCTCGACGACGTTCGCAAGGCCCACAACAACACGCGCGATGTCTTAAATGCAATGGATAAGAACGGAGTGTTGCTACAACGAAGGGGCGGCGGTGCGTCCAAGGAACGCGTTTGTTACGAATTCGACACGCTTATGTTGTACTATCTTTTGCAGAAAGAAAACGCGATGCGAACGCAGTAGGTAGGTAGTAAATCGCTAAGCACGTCGTATGTCTTGTTGTGTATATAGAGCAGCACGTTCCCAACATGAGTCCGAAGTCGGAGGGAAAGCGCCCGGTTGTGATTAACAAGCACATTACAAACAACACCACAAATGACAACAGCGTAACAAACAATGACAACCGTGTCATTACGAACAACAACACCACCAACAACGACAACCGCGTCACGAACAACAACATCACGTACAACGTTCGCACGAAAGACAAGGAGCCGGCGGCCCACTGGATCGACGCAAAGACGGGTCTTCAGAAGACAAACGTGGCGATGGTGAGCTGGAAAAAGCAAGCAGGCAAGTGGTTAGTCCAGGCGATCGACGCCGAGACGAAGAAGCCGAAGCACGTCGGGCTCAGGGAGGATTGGCACGATGCGGTACGCCTCCGCGAGGAGGCGCAGAAGACGGAGGGGACGATGAAGGGGACGATGGGACCGGGGGAGCTCGAGTTCACCGAGGACGGCGAGGCGGTCGCCGCGTGTGGGCTATGCCGCCGCACCTTTGGGATCGCGTCGTACGCCCCCGAGCCGTGCAAGTACAAGAAGGAGTTCGCGCAGTTCGCGAAGGTGTGCGTCGAGATCGGCAGCGACGACCCGAAGGTGGCCGCCGAGGCGGAGGCGACCCTCGCGGTGATGCCAAAGGGAAGGGTGAACAAGGCGCTGCGCACGTCGACGTGCCGAGGGTGCCGCGAGGTTAAGCGGAAGTCGATGACGGTGGGCCCGAACAGCAATAGAGCCAGGTGCTACGACGCGTCGATCGAGATCGGCAAGGACAAGGCGAAGCGGGGGTGCCGCGACTGCGGCGAGGACCGGCCCGAGTGCTTCCAGAGCGAGCACGCCGGCCGCGAGGGGAAGCCGGAGGGGTGCAGGAGCATCATGCACTACCAATGGTTCGCATGGAAGTACAAGGAGCGAGGGCCGGAGGAGATGTGGAAGGCCTACCGCGACGAGCACGTCGTCCCCCTCTGCAGGTGCTGCCACTTAATCCAGTCAACGCACGACGGCGCGAGGGGAGCGGACTCGTCGACGCTGGAGGATGGGTCGAAGGCGAAGCGGGCGCGCGAGTACAAAGAGGCGAAGACGGCGCACAACAACAAGCGCAAGCGCGAGTTTGTCAACGTCAAGGAGGACGGCAGGGAGCTCCCCCCCGGCCAGTGCTACTACTGCGAGGACGAATTCGTCGTCGCCGAGGGGGAGGAGCGGGCCATGGAGTGGATGCACCAGTGCGAAGAGAGCAAGAACTGCAATATCTCGAAGCTGGTCAGCGACCGCAAATCCCCCGAGACGGGCATCCCGCTCATCGACGCCGAGATCGACGGCACCAACGGCAGCGGCGGCTGCAGGCTCGGCTGCTCCAACTGCCACTACTCCTGCGAGACCCTCCCCCGTTCCAAGGAAGGGACCCACTTGTGGGACGCCCTCATGGCGAAGCCGGTTAAAAAGCGTGTTTCGTGAGTTTGTCCGCGGGTATGCATGGCGTCGGCGCCGGAATACTCCCGACCATACAGACCAGTAGCAAAGGAACAAAGTTACAGAAAAGAAAAAGGTACACCACTTTCTTGTCAGTCTTACATTTGTCGCGATTGAAGGTACAGCAGAGCCTTGTACCGTCGGCGCCGCCATCTTGATCCAGGCGCCGACGGAAGACACTAACTGACACCAAAAGCTTTTGCGTGCGCAGATGGCGGACACGGCGAATTTGACCACTATTAATGCGCATGTGTTCTATTTGATCATGAAGCTCCTGCCGTTCTCCAACATGTCGGGTATGCCGCGGGTATGCACCGAAATGCGGGACGCGTGTCTTGCGATCGACGGAGGGTGGCGCTCGTTCGTCGAATCACGCATGGTGCGCTTCATTGATAACACTCGGTACTTTTCCAGAGCAACGGGCTGGATTCACCACATAGGTGTTTTTACCATCAAGCTGCCGAAGAACAAGAAACGCTCTGCCGGCGCAGGACGCACGATTTATGTTGGAACCAAGCGTCACAAACTGCGCATGCGAGGCGGGGTCGAATACGCGCTGCTTGGCCCAAACTTTCGCTACCCCACAATTCACGCGTCGGACCATAATATCGACGAAAATCGTATCGACGAACACAACGCGTACTGGTCGAACACTTTGTAGCGTGCCGAAGAGCTTCGGCACGAGCGCGACATCGGCTACGTTTGCTGCGCTGCCGGTTTGTGTGCTTCTCTTTGGAGCGCGCTAACCGGTGGTGGCAAATACCACTACGTACCGTATCTGCGTTGGGTAGAAGAGTCACGTGTGACTCTATGCCACTTAGGAGATAACCCCAAAATGCAGTACAAAGTTACAGTGGCGCGACCACACAGTTATACAGTAAAGAACCCTGTCTTGAAAACGACCTTGGCATTTTTTGGCGGGGTGGTGGTGGTCCTTCTTGTTGGGTTTCTCCGGTCGTCGCCACCGCCGTTGCCACCGCCCTCGCCGCCACCGCCCTTGCTTCCACCGCCCTCGCCGCCACCGCCCTCGCCGCCACCGCCCTCGCCGCCACCGCCCTCGCCGCCACCGCCCTCGCTTCCACCGCCGCCACCCATGCTGCCTCCGTCGCCACCGCAACCCCCACCGACTCCCTTGCCACCACTGCGCGTTTCCGAAGTGGTATTCCTAGGCGATTCCATTACGGCCGGTTGGACTTTCATTGAGCAACACGGCTTTCGCAACCTGGGCGACGGCGGCAAGACAACGGCTCACATGATTAATCGCCTTGTCCATGGCTGTTGGTACGGCGAGGTGTGTGACCAGGCGCCCGTTTTGAACATGAGCATTCGGATCTTGCACCTGATGGGCGGTACTAACGACCTCGCCGGCAACGGCGGCTTCTATCCGTCTGTTGACGACATTGCGCGCAACCTCGCCAACATCTCGAGCATCGCAACGGCACACGGCGTGCGTGTCCTGCTCGCGTCGGTGTTGCCGGCGTCAGACTTTTACTGGCAACCCGAAGCGCCACCGCCTAGCGCGCGCATTGTTCAGCTCAACGCGCTACTCGCAGCGTTTGCGAACACGACCGCCAACGTGACGTTTGTCGATTACCACACACCCCTCACCAACGACGTGGGCGGTATGACCAGCGCGTTCACGACCGACGGTGTGCACGTCAGTGCCAGTGGCTACGGCGTTATGCAGAGCGTCTTGCAACCCCACCTCTTCTACTCGTGAGCTTTCCAGCTACTCTACACCGTACAGTTGCTCAAGTCGGTTTCTTGTGCTCTCACTTGGGTGATATGTAGTGACCCGCGTGCGTCAGGTGTTAGCTGATTCTTGAGTAAATCATAACAACCGTGTAGTCATGCAGCCTGTTCCAAACCTTGCATTGCTTTCGCTCAACGTCGATGCCGGAGAAAGCAGTGAGCCCGACGCCGAGGAGCGCGTTGATCCACTCGCCGCCATATTGAAGCGCGCTGCTGCAAGACGTCAAGCGCTGCTGCAAGACGAAGCTGAAAGAAACGAGCAGACGCGTTCAGGAAAACGCAGGAAGCCGTCGGTGCGCACACCGGCCAACGAAGCGTCCTCTTCCACTTCACCGCGTCCTCCACCGCCTTTGCCATTGCCAGGCTCGGGACTAGAAGGATTCCAGCCAAGACAGCGAAGCATCCGTCAACAGCAGCTCGATTGGAGGTCCGCCAACATGTTTGACTTTTCGTTTGAGAATCCGCTCGACGGCAAGTTCAAGGACCTGCCGGCGGTGAAGCAGTTGGTCGAGAACTATCCGTTTCTGGTAAAGCAGGCATCTACGTCGTACTGTCACTACGGATACGACTATCGCAAGCGCACGGTCTTTGTGACTTCGTTGACTGGGTTCAGCCCGACGGAGCCGTGCCAGGGAAGGCCATGTGCCTGGGTGCGGGCTGGGTTGGAGCATCCACAAGGAGTGTTGAATTGTACAGCGGATCAAAAGAACTCAATACCGCCTCGTTTGATCGACTTGCTCATTCAAAGCTGGAAGCAGCGACACGTCAATCGGGCGAAAGCATATCTTCTGATCGACGTCTTCAGTGGGTGGGGATCGGTTGACAAACGCGTCAAGGAGGCATGGCCGGATGTGGTGGTCTATTCGAACGATCTTGTCCGGCGCAGTCACACCAACGCGGAGCTCGACATGAGTGCGGACAGCGCATTCTCTCCAAGCACGTTGCTGATCTTGGCACTGAAGAAACACGAGCTCTCCGCGCCCGAGAATTTCAAGGGCGACGCGGTGAAGTGGTGCAACGCGGAAAAAATTGCCGTGCTCTTTCACTGCTCAACACCTTGTGACACCTACTCTGTCGTCGGATTAAAGTCTCACCGCGTTGATGATACACTCGAGCCCAAAACTGCGATGGCCTGCAACCACGACGCAATGAACGCGTCTCTAATCAACTACTTTACAAGCATCGTGCTTACACCTCCGCCTCCTTCGATCAATCAAAATCCGGGTTGAATTTGCTCTGGTCAATGCCTTTTGCCGCTTGTAAAGCACACCACTTGGCATGACGGTCTGAGAGCTTGCACGCCTCGTCGCCGACAAACTCGCGCATGTGGGCGGAATCAATCGCTCCCCACCACGAATTCGCGGACCCAGGCGCAAAGACGCAGTTAAACACCGAGTAGTGTCCACCCGATTCCTTGGCCTTGACGTGGTGGAGGTGAAAGGAGAGCGGGTCAAGACCGGCCGTCTTGAGCCACGCGACGCCGTCGGTCGTCTCGCACCAGCGGCGGATGCAACGCCACTGACCTTCGTTCATGTGCCCGTACTGTGACTCGCGTTTGAGGTATTTAATCAACGGTGGGCACCGCGCCGCCGTGCGCAAAAGCTTGTGCACTTCAGATGGTGGATCGCGACGACCTGGCGCTTCGTGTGTCTTGGGCGTCTTGGGCGTCTTGGGCGTCTTGGGCGTCTTGGGCGTCTTTGATGACTTGGTTACCGCCACTGGCATTGCCATTGCTACAGCAGGCCGTTTTCCCAACTCGGTCGGGCTGGTTGACTGGACTGCCTTCATCAGCCTCACGGGGATAACTCGCCCGATTTGAGGGTCCCACCCTTGAAGCTCGAACGCAAGATACTTTTCAATGTTGAGACCAATAGAGCTCACAAATCCAGCGCCGCCGTCGAACTGAACTGGAATTCCAGGTGAAATCTTCATGAGCTTCTTTGCCGCAGTCATTCCGACCACACCGAGTGCTGGAAATCTCAGCTTAAGCTGCTTGACGCGACCGAGCCACACCTCGCGGGTGATTGTTGCCAACTCAAGTGGCTCCATTGTCAGAAGCACGGGAACGCTGTTTGCATTCGAAATGTTGCCGAATTCGTCCATTGTGCGCTCCGTAGCATTCCAGTGCATAATTCCAGTTTTTAACAGCGGTAGCCATCGAACGGTTCCTGCGTTGTTTTGGCGCAAAAACTGCTCGCATCTGTCCCAAGAGATCATGGTGGACTTGAAAGCCTAAAGCAATTTTTGTTTGACAAACAAATAAACAGTCACCAACACAATCCGGCGCCGGTGTCTGCCTACGGCGTCGGGAGTCTTTTGAGTCTGGTAAAGCCGCGGTGTTCGCACACATAACACACACCATTCTTAAATAAGCTCCATTCTATTCACTACAGTTAAACACTGGTAAAGGAATACATGTCGGCTCGTCGATCCCAGAACAATGCAAACAAGGACGCTGCGCGCCTTAGGTCGGACTTGAATGACCTCAAGACGAACGCGCACAAGGTAGAGATGCTCGGGGCTTCGGGTGATGATGTCATCGCGAACGAGTTCGACAAACTCAAGCCGGTGGAGCAGTCGGTCGCAAAACTGGGCATCAACCCGTCGTCGTTCAAGCCCATTGCCTTCCTGAACAACGGCCACTACGAGCAGCTCATTTCCGCAAATATGCTTGACGACGACCTAGCGCGCCGCATCGAAGCCTACCGCCACGTTGCCACTCAGGATGGCGTCAAGGCTTAGACGCGAACACTCGCTTCACTGCCGTCGTCGAAGATGTTGAGAGAGAGAGAATAATTGGGTTGTGCGATGGGATTAAATTGTGTGTGTGGTAGGTAAGGATACTTGAAAACGATAAGACACACCCGCGTCGCTCATAGTAAAGAAGGGTTGTTTTTGCCGTCACACCGGCAATGTCGCTGCGTATCACAAGCGACCCCACGGCATTCAGTCTTCGTCAAGTAGTAACAGAAGAAGCTGCATCAAAGCCGGTCTTTTTGTCAATGGCAACACAAGCTCCAACACAGCTTGCGTCAGCGGCCGTCGCGGCTAAGCCAGGTCCTGGTTTAAAATTTGACTTTACGTCTTTGCGACTGGCCGATAAGCCATCTTCGCTGCCAATAGGCCGCTCTGTGTCAAATATTCAAGATCTCCAAGCTTCGAATCTTCGCAATCCGTTTGAGCAGCCACGCGATGCTGGAAACAAGGCCGACGTAATGCGACTGACCGCCATGGTGGACGACTTGCAGACTCGTCTCAAAACGTCGAGCGACCGCGCACACGCTGTGGAAATTCAGCTTACGCGTACACACCAGTGCCTACTCTCGGAGCGCCAAAATGCTGCGTCTTACGCGAAGACTATGAACGCCGAGATCAGCAGTGCGCGTTTGGCAGAATCTACTTTGCGCACAGAACTTGCCAATACCAAGGACGTCGTCATGCACAGCGTCAGCAACGACAAGTTCGAAGCCGCCGTTTCGGCGACTCTAGCCGCAGATGCAGTATCCGAAAAGACGCGCAAGGAATTGAGCGCGTTGAAGATACAACACATCGAACTGAAAAGAAATACGTCTATTATAGAACAAGAGATTTCATCTCTACGCGAAAGCAAATCAACAGCGGACGTAGAATGCACCTCCGCTGTCGACGAGCGCGATCGCGCAAATCAACAACACGCTCAAATGTCTAAAGAACTAGAGACGACGCGGTCACAGCTAGAAGAAGCGCGAACTCGCACCGCCGATGTCGAAAGTCAGCTGCTTGACCTTCAGTCCGCACATGATGCTAACGTCGCACAGGTGCAGCTTGCGAAAATCGCACCAATAAAATGCGACATGGAAACGAATAACGATATCAAAGAAAACGCTCGGTTGTCAGGAGAACTAGAGACGACGCGGTCACAGCTAGAAGAAGCGCGAACTCGCACCGCCGATCTCGAAAGTCAGCTGCTTGGTCTTCAGTCCGCACATGATGCTAACGTCGCACAGGTGCAGCTTGCAAAAATCACATCTACAAAATGCGACATGGAAACGAACAACGAGTGTCACGAGAAGACGGATGCTCGCGCCGTCGGGTGCAACAGGGTGGCAAACCCGATTAAAATGTACACCAAGTATCACACCATTCGAAACAAACTTGCAGACATTGAAATTCAAATGAAGAAAAGCGATCCGCAGTACGTGCATCGTCTGGAAGATATGAGAGACGATCTATACGTGGAAGCCCGTCTTCTCAAAGCCAAATACGACATGATCTTTGGCACCGACCATGGGCATGGCCAAGAAGAAAAATGTGAGGTGGAGAGGGAGGGAGAGAAGGAAAACAAACCGGCTGTCGTGGGAGCGATCATGGAAGACAAGAGGAGCTTTGAAATCTTCGGCGACGAGCCTCCGGACTACCGCGTGCCGTTTGGCACCAGTATGGCACACCAAATGTCGACAATGTGTCCACTAGGCGGCGCTGCACCGGAAGGTCACCGCGATGTTGCGATAGGTTCGTGCACAATTTCTCCATTCTCTGTCTCCGCAGAGGTTGACCAGACATCGCCGACTGGCGACGATGATTCGGCGAGCGATATGGTAAACGCAGTAATTGCAGACCTCACGCATTTTTTGAAGGACGTAAAAGCTAGGTCTGTGACTGTGATGTGAACGAATTGTGATGCTGTCGGTGCCGGAGGACTCTCCGGTACGCGGTATGAGCAGATACAGTAGGTACTCTTGTCGTAGCAGGGTTCATAAACTCAGTAACGATCGGGTTGATTCGAAGTGTCGGCGCCGGTGTCGGCGCCGGTGTCGGCGCCGGTGTCGGCGCCGTATTGCGCTGTGGGACTTCAACGCAGGCCGTCGAACGAGAGAAGCACAGAGGGGCCAAAGCACGCACTCGCGGCCGACTCGCGCCAATTTGGCGGGAAAACAAGAGGTCGCACTGCAACATCACGCCCTTCGACCCACCGAAGTACCGAAATTCCACGACTTTTGAGCGATTTTTTCAGCTGAACCCGTTCAGTTGTGAGAGAGTTGTCGTCGGAACAGACAGCCGAAAAGATGCGCGCGCCAACAGGCATGCTGTGCATCACGTTCTCGATAAATGTCACGATTGCGCGGGCATACTGCACGCCGAGAGTGGGCTTTGCGTCGGCGTTCTGTGTACTCTCTCGAGAAAATTCAATGATCGAGCTTCTCACCTCGTGGTAAAAACGCTCGCCTTTGCTTACTTCTTTTCGTGTCTTCGCGTCAGTTGCCGCCTTACAAATGTCAGTTCGGACAAAGAAAAACGAACCAAGAGGGTCTGCTTCTACTTCACGAACAAGAAGTTTGAAGCTTTTTTCATCTCGAGAATGCGCAAATTCTGGATCAAGTTTGCTGCACAGCCTGAAGTGAACAACTCCTAACGCCACTGCGCTTTCCATGAACCAGCGAGGGTTATTGCAAACAATCTTGTACACAAAGCTGATTCCCACGGCGTCACTCGCGTCCATCTTTGGCCGATCGGCGAACCTGACCCACGCACGGTCCGACGTCACGCTGAGATTCATTAAATTACGCGTTGGTAACGTCTGGTGGCTGCATATCTCGTCGGTTTGCGATCCGAGAGCAAATTCCATCGCAGTCTCGAGACGAGGCCACTGCAATATCGCATCGGCGATCTGTTCGCACAGAGACACGAGTGCTTCGCGCGATGATCTCATCGTCGCCTTTGGGAATCCTACGCCAAGCCTCGGGTGGCTGATAGTCGGAGTCGGCGCGGTGTTACCCAACATGACACCTTCATATTCTAGTGTCAAGACAGCTTCGGACACCGACACGCCCTTTGAGACAACAAGCTCGCCAAGTGTTAAGCTCTTAATCATACAGGTTAGCATTGAGCGAGTCATACCAGCTCGCCAGAACTCCTTGCCGTTTGCGAGCGTACACGGCGCTGTATAGTTCACCACTGAAGCCAAACGACAATCAAAGCTATTTAAAAGTTGCATACTAACTTCGACATACTTTTCGGGTTCGTCGTAGCACGAAAACAAAACGTAGTCGCCATTTCCCATCAGCATTTTGTGTCTCTTGGAAGAGTTGCCGTTATCGGCGCCGAACGTGTCCATGGCATAATTTTCATTTGTTAAACGATGTACACTTATTATTGCATAGCGACGAATCTGTTTTTCTGATGACAACCACACTGGTTGTTTCTTCCGGCGCCGGCGAATGGCGCAAAAAAAGGCGTTACACTGGAACTCGCTCGGCGCCGCATACGAAGCGCGTCCCCTCCTACCTTAACACCCAAGTCAAAGACCCAGCCTTTATCAAGATCAACAAAATCAGCGATTCTTGTGTAAACGGCATCTGCGCGGCAAACGTGGAAAGCCGCGTCGCCTGTTACCATGACGGCATGATTTCTTACTTTCGGCGTTATGGTGTTTCTATAATTCGTCGCATGCTGACAACTAAGAAATTCTGCGAGATTGTGCTCCAGGAACACTCTCGCCTGTGCGGCTTCGTAAGTCGTGCTTGCCAGAATCTCGACAGTCTGGATCACATCATGAACTCATTAAAGGAAGTAAGCGAGTGCTATCCCACTTCTGCCAAGCACCGTAACGCGCCGAGCGCGATGAGGAAGATGCAACACCTCGAATGTGAGCAGAAGGAAATCGACCGACAGGACCGCCTCAAGCGCAAGCGCGAGATCGAGGCGAGTGGAGGCTGTGTAGTAGAATGGACCGACGACGAAGGCGAATATTGAATGTTACATCAAAGTCGGTGTCGTCTATCTTGGGGATCACAGATTATCTGTCCATCGCACAGCGTCTCTTTGTACGCGAAGGGCTAAATGTCGAAGTGAGTTTTTCGTCTCGGTTTGGCTTACAAGACGAGGCGGAAACAGACCCGCGTTTCCCGACCGCAAACGCCACAGTATCCAAAAGAAGGTCAACAATCCAAACAATGAGAATGTTGCAACGACAGCAATCAAGCCGTATGCCCACATAGGAAAATCCGAAAAAATAGGACTGCGTGGGCAAGCCACCGATTTTGTGGCGTTCATGACAGCGTGCGATCATCTGCGCCGTGTTATGAAGACGTGGTCGTTTTAGCGGCTGTCGAATTCTACATGTGTGGCATCTTTCAGCCAACCTGCGATTGCCAGAAGTACGTCATTCAAGATTTTATCCTCTGTCTTGCTGGCATCGATGACCACCATTTCAGGCTCGTTTGGGACACCGGCAAGCCACTCGTCGTGTAGATGTCCCAATAATCTTATGTAAGCTGTTGGAATGTTACTCTCACCGTCGCGAGCGCGTTTGTCTGTTCGAAGTTGCAAACATTCAATTGGCGCTCTGAGATACACGTGCTTTACGTGAAGCGGCGGCATGCAATCACACACTCGTTGCCATGTGAATTCATACATTTTGAGGTCTTTGCCTTCGAGGTTTGCCTTCGCAAAGACGCGGTTGCCTGCGCAACAAGCAAAAACACGAGTTGGTGCCAGGTGGTGTCTTCCAGTTCTGAGTCGACATACCCCACGGGCTGCGCTCTGATATGATCACATCAGGTTTCTTTTTAAGTGCTTTCAAAAGATCAGCCGTCAGGCTCATCAACACCATGTGCTGGAAGGTCGCGCGGTTAATCGTGCCGTCGTACATTCCTTGTAGAAAGCCGTGATTTGTCCATTCTTCTGCTGGTTCGCTCACGAACGCGATACTAACGTTTTCTTTAAACGTTGCTTTGAGTTTGGCGAACAGTGTGCTTTTACCCACTCCGATACCTCCTTCTATGGAAATTACGAGTGGTGACATGCATGCTTACGGCGGCGAGTGCTGTACAGTACAGTATAGGGACTCTAGCGATGGAAACTGACTGAGTGTGACCAGCCAGCCCAAACGTACAGTACTGCTGTGCATCTCCCTTCATGTTTTGGCGCCGATCCGCGGCCGTAACGGAAATCCAATCTCCCGACCCGGAGATTTTTCGGGGCCGCCTAGGTCCGGAAGTCGTCCACTTCCCGGTGACCAAGTGGACGACTTCCGGACTTCGAAAATGGCAATGTCCGGAAATCGTCCGGAAACCGTCCACCCACCGGACGACTTCCGGACGGTTTCCGGACATTGGCAGTTTGGTCCCTGAAGCCCCTCAATGTCCGGAAATCGTCCGGAAACCGTCCGGAAACCGTCCACCCACCGGACGACTTCCGGACGATTTCCGGACATTGCCATTTTCGAAGTCCGGAAGTCGTCCACTTGGTCACCGGGAAGTGGACGACTTCCGGACCTGGGAGGCCCCGGAAAATCTCCGGGTCGGGAGA
>Ga0315315_10001492_pt1 | contig 21489 bp, 16 predicted proteins | sample M140m3416metaG_FD_203699 | JGI IMG/M metagenome (GOLD analysis project Ga0315315, IMG submission 203699) | Ammonia-oxidizing marine archaeal communities from Monterey Bay, California, United States - M1 40m 3416 | ecosystem: Environmental > Aquatic > Marine > Intertidal zone | place: USA...
CTCATAAAGGGCGTCGAACCAAGAGGCGTAAGATCCGACAGAAACTTGTCGATCTAAAGGGTGGTGCTTGTGAAAGCTGCGGACAAAAGCATGACGCTTGTGTTTTCGATTTTCACCACAGAGACCCGGCGACCAAACGGTTTGTATTATCGGTAAGCGGTATGACAGACCACTCTTGGAAAGATGTTCTTGAAGAGGCTATGGGCTGCACAATGTTGTGTGCCAACTGTCACCGAATGTTACACGAAAAGGAACGACAGAATGACGACGCTTATAGCGGACATAGAAACCGATGGGTTTCTTCACCAAATGACACTCTGCCATTGTTTGGCAATAAAGGATACAACTGAAGATGATGTCACAATTTACGCAGACCACGCGGGTTATCGCCCAATCTCTGAGGGACTCAGCCGACTGTCTAGAGCAGATTGCGTTGTCTTCCATAACGGAATCGGATTCGACATCCCGGCCATTGTTCGACTTTATGGAACCGGAATACTCGATTACTCAAAAGTCTTTGACACGTTGGTTGGAAGCCGTCTCAAAGACTCAACAAGAAGGGGCCACTCTATTAAAGACTATGGCCGAGAACTTGGAGAAGAGAAGCTAGACTACAACGACTTCACCAAGTTCACTGATGAGATGGCTGAGTATTGCAAGGTCGATGTTAAGATAACGCAGTACGTTTACGACAAGACCAAAAGCGTAAGGGACTCTGACGCCTACAAACTTGAAGCAGACTTTGTTCGTGTCCTTCAGCTTCAAGAGGAACATGGGTTTCGTTTGGATCTCGACAAAGCTAACGACCTTTGCTCTGAGCTGCGCCAAGAGATCTCCAACCTTGAGGAAGAACTACAAGACCTCTGGCCCTCGAAGACCATAGAGCGTTGGTCCGAGAAGACCGGCAAGCGTCTCAAGGATAAGATCGAGGTGTTCAATCCAGGCTCACGCAAGATGATTGCAGAACGTCTGGCTGAGACACACGACTGGAAACCAAAGAGCTTCACGCCTTCTGGTGGCCCTAAGATTGACGAGGTGGTCTTGTCAAACCTGCCGTACCCAGAGGCCAAACAGCTCGCTAGGTACTTCAGGGTCCAAAAGCAGCTGGGTCAGCTCAGTGACGGTGACAACGGATGGCTTAAGCTTGTGCGTGGTGATCGCGTCCACGGCGGTGTGTCCTCTATGGGTACAGCTACGCACAGGTGTAGTCACTTCAAGCCCAACATGGCCCAGGTCGATAAGAAAGATCTGCGTATGCGTGAGGTCTGGGTGGCTGACGAGGGTCAGGTTCTTGTGGGCTGTGATGCTGATGCCTTGGAGTTGGTGTGCCTAGCGCACTACCTGGGCAAGTACGACAACGGCGTCTATCGTGATGCCTTGTTGTATGGCTCTAAAGAAGAAGGCACTGACGTTCACTCTAGAACCCAGAAGCTTGTGGAACTTCCGACACGAGACGAAGCCAAGCGGATGCAGTACGCCTATCTGTATGGTGCTTCAGATCGCAAGCTCGCTTCGATATCTAAGGAAGCGGGTGGTCCTCTTAAGGATGGCAAAGAGATCCGCAAGCGGATGGACGAAGGCATCGACGGACTTGGTGAGTTGTCTGAAGGTATCCAGAAGAGAGCTAAGGCCGGTTGGTTTAAAGCTATTGATGGGCGCAAGATAACAATCAGGTCTCCACACAGCGCGCTAAATTTCTTGCTTCAGTCTTGTGGTGCTATTGTTATGAAAAAGGCGGCGCAGGTTTTTCATTATGACTTTGCGGTAAAGAAACAATTGGTTGTCGATGGACAGCTAAAAGGATTTGCCTATGTGGCGAACGTCCACGACGAAGTTCAGTTTAGCGCTGACCCTGATGTTGCTGACGTTGTTGGAAAAACTTTCGCTGACAGCATAACAGAAGCTGCTGTACGTCTAGGCATGAGGTGTCCCCTGAGTGGTACTTATGAGATAGGCGATAACTGGAAGGAAACACACTGATGACAGTAGCTTTGCTTGATGGAGACATCATTGCTTACAGATGCGCTGTAATTAACGAAGTAGACTTCGACGGCGAGAAGATCTGTGCTGATGCTAATGTCGAAAGATCCATAGACATTATGGTCCAGAGTTGGCAAACGATGGCCAAAGCTGGCAGCAGTATCGTGTGTCTGTCTGACGCGAGCCACAAGTATTTCAGGCACATCATCTACCCTGATTACAAAGGCAACCGCAGAGGTTCTGCTAGGCCTGTGGGTCTTGGACACGCCATCAAATATCTTGAAGACAACTACAAGATTGCTAGGCGTCCGGGCCTTGAGGCTGACGACGTAATGGGCATCTTCTCAGGATCTGAACACATATCAGATCCAGTGATTGTCTCCATTGATAAAGACATGATGACTGTTCCAGGTCGTGTGCTCAACCCCAACAAGATGAACAGGGCTCAGAAAGTTTCAGAGCGGTCAGCAGATCGCATGATGTTCTATCAGGCTTTGGTTGGCGACTCGACTGATGGATACCCTGGTGCCAAAGGCATAGGCCCAAAGAAAGCAGAGAAAATTTTAGAGGAACATGCGAACCCTTTGAGACTTTGGGACGCTATGGTCAAACTCTTTGATGACGAGGTCCAAGCCACGTTGATGGTGCAGCTGGCTCGTATCTTACGCCACACTGATTACAACGAAGAGACAGGAGAAGTGCGTTTATGGAGCGCGTCGAACCCAAACTTGTGGATCACATCAACCCCCGACATTACAAGCGAGGATCAATCGAAACCATTGATTACATCCGAGCCGTCTGTCGAGATCTCCCCGGAGACGAAGCCGTCTACGTTGGAAACATCATCAAGTACGTCTCAAGATACCAAGCTAAAAACCCGCAAGACCCGTCGCAAGACCTCAAGAAAGCGGAGTGGTACTTGAATGAACTACTAAAAGTATTGTCTGAAAAAAAGGAACCGTCTGCATGAACAACTACATACCTAACGACTATCAGAATTTCATAGCTCTTAGTCGTTACGCACGATGGAAAGATGACGAACAACGACGTGAGAATTGGGGAGAAACTGTAGATCGTTACTTCAACTATGTAGTTGATTACGTTGAGAAAAAACAAGACATAAAGAAATTAGACGTAGACGTAGATACCATTAAACAATCTGTTCTTGGTCTTGGTGTCATGCCGTCTATGCGAGCTATGATGACTTCTGGTCCTGCGTTAGATCGCTGCCACGTTGGCGCGTACAACTGTAGTTATGTACCAGTAGACAGCCCACGTTCTTTCGACGAGGCCATGTACATTCTAATGTGTGGCACAGGAGTTGGCTTTAGTGTCGAACGTGAGAGCGTTATGAAGCTGCCTGTTGTTAGTTATAAGAGTGACGCTTCTGGCTCCGTCAATGGACAGACCATCGTTGTCGAAGACAGCAAGATTGGTTGGTGCAAAGCTCTCAAAGAACTAATAGCTCTTCTATATCGTGGCCATATCCCTACTTGGGACACATCAAAGGTTCGCCCAGCAGGCGCACGACTAAAGACCTTTGGTGGACGGGCGTCTGGTCCTGAGCCACTCGAAGATCTGTTTAACTTCTGTGTTGAGAAGTTCGATAAGGCCCAAGGCCGTCGTCTACATTCTGTAGAAGCTCACGACATCATGTGCAAGATTGGTGAGATCGTTGTGGTCGGTGGTGTCCGACGCAGCGCGTTGATCTCCCTGTCGAACCTTAGCGACCCGTCGATGCAAAAGGCAAAGTCTGGTGACTGGTGGACACGAGAGCCCCAGCGTGGCCTAGCGAACAACAGCGTATCGTACAAAGAGAAGCCTGATATGTCTGTGTTCTTTCAAGAGTGGCATTCGCTTTACGAAAGTAAATCTGGCGAGCGTGGCATCTTCAATCGAGAAGCCGCGCGTAAACAAGCCGCTAAGAACGGCAGACGAAATACAGACAAAGACATTGCTTGGGGAACCAACCCATGCAGTGAGATTATCTTAAGGCCCTATCAGTTCTGCAACCTGTCTGAAGTTGTTGTTCGAGCAACCGACAGCCTTGAGGATCTAAAGGAAAAGGTACGCCAAGCGACAATCTTAGGAACCTTACAGTCTTGCTTGACGGACTTTAAATACCTTCGCCACATTTGGAAAAAAAACACTGAGGAAGAACGACTGCTTGGCGTTAGCCTTACAGGCATCATGGATCATCAAGTTCTTAATGGCTTTGAGGGTCTAGAGAAAACCGAAACGTGGCTGAAAGAACTAAAAGAAATAGCTGTTGCTGTGAACGCCGAGCTGGCGTATGAGCTTGGTATCCCACAATCTGCTGCTATCACATGTGTTAAGCCAAGCGGTACGGTGTCTCAGCTTGTTGACAGCGCCAGCGGCATCCACGCTCGACACAATCCACACTATGTCCGCACAGTTCGTGGTGACATTAAAGATCCAATGACCCAGTTCATGATCGACTCTGGCATCCCATCAGAGCCCTGCTTTATGAAACCTGAAAGCACTGTGGTTTTTTCGTTCCCAATGGTGGCACCAGAGAACGCGGTGTGTCGTAACGATCTAACGGCTATTGAACAGTTGGAACTGTGGAGCGTATACCAAGACCATTGGTGCGAACACAAACCAAGTGTTACTGTGAGTGTCAAAGAAAACGAATGGCTAAAAGTAGGAGACTGGGTCTATGAGAACTTCGACAAGATTTCAGGAATATCTTTCTTGCCTCATTCTGACCATTCTTATCAACAAGCTCCGTATCAAGATTGCACTAAAGCTGAGTATGCTGCGCTTAAGGAAGCGATGCCACCTGCTCTTGACTGGACTAAACTCCAAGATTACGAGCGTGAAGACAACACGTCAGGTTCGCAAGAACTCGCGTGCACAGCTGGAGTATGTGAAGTTGTGGACATCGCAAGTCGTTAAAAAATACAGATAGAAAAGGGCTTCTGCCTATGAATGACGACGTTCTTGTACCTATGCGTTCATATGAACTTGTCGATATGCTAGACAAAACATATCCGCATAGGTGCAAACGTCTAGGAGAATTAGAGGAAGAGCATCAACGATATGCTGGTGTTCGTGATCTTCTAGACGATCTATTAGGACTGATAGAAGAGCAGGAAAAGACAGATGACAATTAAGGTTTCATCTTCTTTAAAGGGAGAGTTTAACCGTATTAAACATTTGCTTCCTGCTATACAAGCAGAAGGTCGTTACAAAGACTTTAGCATAAACTACGAAAAGCTAGAGAACTTGTACTACAACCAATTTGCTGAGAATCCTATTATTAAAGTGTTCTATGCGCTTGATGAAGATGAGCTTGTTGGGTTTGGTGCGTTTGTGATCACAGCGCATTATTTCACAGACGAACTGATTGCGTCAGACATAATTGTATACGTTCGACCTGAGCGTCGTGGGTCTTCAGCAGCTGTGAAGATCTTAAAGAATTACATATTATGGGCTGAACAACAAAACGCATCACAGATAACACTTGGTATATCCACTGGGATACACCCAGAAAAAACCCAACGTTTTTACGAGAGACTTGGTTTTAAAACAATCGGAACAATGCATTGTCTAGAATAACAAAGGATAACTATTATGGGATTTTTGGCACCTAAGCCACCTAAACCAGCTCCCCCTGCGCCTACGCCTACGCCCCCGCCTACACAACAAGTAGCAGGACTTCCCGAAACACGAGCTGTAGCTAGGGCAAAATCTAAAGAACCAAAAGGCTTTCAGCAATACCGCATCCCATTGATTGGTGGTATTGACCCGACATCAAGTTCAGGATTAAACACTAGGAGCGGTATGTAAATCATGAAGTACGAGACCTGTCACGCACGATACGAGGCGATGAAGCGGAAGCGTGATCCGTTTCTACGACGGGCTCGTGAATGTGCCGAGCTGACAATCCCACCGCTTTTGCCACCTGAAGGACACACTGAGTTCACACTGCTTCCTGAACCATATCAGGGACTAGGGGCGCGAACGGTTGTCTCTTTGGCCTCACGGCTTATGGTCGCGATGTACCCGCCTGGTAAACCTTCGTTTCGGTTGAACATCCCGTCAGAAGCTAAGATCAAATCTGGCGAGTTGGACATAGATCCTGCCATTGAGCATGGCTTGGTTATGTCTGAAGCTTTAATCCAAAGCGAGATCGAACGTCGCGACTGGCGGTCAGCTACAAACCTTGCTCTTCAGTACCTAATCGTCACCGGCAATGCTCTTGAGTTCATGATGCCAGACAATACGATCCGGTTGTTCCGGTTGGATCAGTATTGCATTAGCAGGGACATGATGGGCGTTGTTCGTGAGATTATCACTGAAGAACACATGTCTCCTGAAAGTTTGCCAGACGAGATCAAAGACCTTGTAACGGCTGAAGATTATAGTGGTGATCGTATACCTGTTCTAACTCACACTCAGCTACAGGACGATGGAATTTACTACGTTTACCAAGAGGTCAACAAAGAACGTGTGCCTAACAGTGAAGGCGAGTACGAGGTTCTACCTTACAACGCTCTTCGTTGGACTTCAGTAATCGGTGAGGACTATGGTCGCGGTAAGATCGAAGAGCATCTGCCGGACTTCCGAGCTATTGACGCATTGTCTAAAGCTCTGCTCGACGGTAGCGCAATGGCCTCTCGTAACGTCACCATGGTTCGTCCGAATGCTGCCGGTGGTCTGAACCTGCGGCGTCGTATTGCTACGGCAAACAACGGTGAGATCATCGTCGGCAATCCTGAAGACGTTGTGATGCTTCAGTTCCAGAACACCAATGGTCTTCAGATTAGTGCTCAGGAACTAGACCGTCTGACACGAGAAATCGGTGGGGCCTTTATGCTTGGTTCTGCGGCCACTCGTGACAGCGAACGGACTACGGCCTACGAGATCCAAAGGAACCAACAGGAACTAGAGGCCACCTTGGGCGGTGTGTACAGCCAGCTTAACCGGGCGATGCAGCAGCGTCGTTTGGAACGGTTGATCGTGCAGATGCAGCAGAACGAACAGTTGCCTGTGTGGCCTAAAGGTCTAATTGAACCTACGATCCTTACGGGCCTTGAGGCCCTTGGTCGTGAGAGCGATGTGACCCGTGTACAGACGGCGCTTCAGTTCCTACAAGGACTACCCCCTGAAGTTCTGGCATATGTCAAATGGGACGAGTTGCTTTACAAAGTGTTCTATGGTCTGAGCCTTCCTGACTCTGTGAAGACACAACAGGAAGTACAAGAAGAACAACAACAGCAACAAATGATGCAGGCTCAAAACCAAGCTATGGCAACTGGTGGTCAAGAGCTTGCAACACAAGCGGCCCAAGCTATGATGAGTGAAGCTCAACCACAACAAGGTGTCTAAACATGGACCAAACTGAAGTTGTCCCAGGCTCTGAAGAATACAATCAGCTTATGGCTGAGAAATTCAACAACCCTGGTACAGAAGAAGACGTAGAACAAGACATTGTCCCCGTGCCTGATATGCCTGCTGAAGGTGTTGATAAGTACTATGACAACGAGACAGGCGCTTACAACTGGGAAGCACATGCGCGCGAACTACTCTTCAATGCAAACGGACGACAAAAAGACCAAGAAGAAAAAACCCAAGCTGCCGAAAAAACCACAGAAGAACCAAGTCCAGAGGCCGAAGAACAAGAAGTATCAAACATTCTTGTCAAAGCTGGACTAAATACGGAAGAGATTGGTCAAAAAATTATTGATCAAGGCGACCTGTCTTCAGAAGACTATGAGGCCTTAAAGAACGTCGGGATTCCAGAGGAGTTAATTAAATCCTATGTTCAATCGTATCGTTACCAGTTTGAATCGGAACGTAAAGCTGCTTTGGAATACCTTGGTGGCGAAGAGCAGTGGGCTCAAACTATGCAGTGGGCTCAAGAAAACCTATCTGAAACAGAAGTTTCCGACTTTAACAACCTTCTTTCTACGTCTTCGTGGCGTTTGGCAGCGGATGGTCTAAAGGCCAGAATGTCAGAAGCCACAGGAACACGACCTACAACCCGCGAACCTACATTGATTCGTGGTGAAAACTCTGCTGCTCCATCAGCAGCTGGCTATCGTAGCAAGGCTGAGATGAAAGCAGACATGTCGTCTAAAGAATACTCCACGTCTCCAAAATTCCGAGAGCAGGTTATCAAAAAGATACAAACTGCTACTTGGGACTTGGACAACTAAATAATCATTCTTCTGCCCTAACGACTAGCTGAGACCCCGATACGTCGGACAATCCCACGAAGTTAACAGAGCAACCCAACCCACTTTTACCTTCAATCTCATTAGGAGAAAATAAATGGCATTAGGTGATGCTTCCTCTCCAGTTCGCTTTGGTAAGGGTGCTTCGTCTCCAGTTGACAATCGGGAACTGTTTCTCAGTGTCTTTGGTGGCGAAGTGCTTACGGCCTTCGATAGCGCAACTGTTACTCTCGACAAGCACTTTATTAAGAACCTTTCTGGTGGTGCTAAATCCTATCGTTTTCCAAAAACTTGGAAGGCGTCGGCTGAATACCACACGCCTGGTTCTGAACTGTTGGGCAACGATCTTTCGACCAGCGAACAGGTCATCACGGTTGACGACATCCTTGTATCGCACTACGCGATTTCTGATATCGACCGTATCCTGTCCCACTTTGACATGCGTTCCATCGTTTCTAACGAGATGGGCCGAGCGCTTGCTAAGGTGTTCGATCAGAACGTGTTCCGTCAGCTGATCTTGGCTTCCCGTACCGCAGCAGCTTCGCCCTTCCCCGGTGGTAGTGCTGTTACGGACGCCAACTTGGCTAACGACGCAACGCCGTCTGGTATCGCTTGGATCGATGCTATCCGCGAAGCGAACATTGCGTTGTTTAACGCTGATGTTCCAGAGGATATGCCCCGGTACTGCGCTGTTCCTGTAGAAATCTTCGATGCCATCAAGTACGCTGTTGATTCTAACGGCCAGTATTTGATCCTTAATCGTGATTTCCAAGCAGACAACGCAGGCGGTATCTCTGACCGTGCTGAGATGATCAACATCGATGGTGTGATGATTTGCAAAAGCCGCAACATGCCAACGACTGATGAATCGTCTACTGCTGGTGTGTTTAGCAAATATCGTGCTGACTACTCGAAGACGGTTGGTGTCATGTGGTGCCCACAAGCTATTGCTACTTGCAAGCTTATGGACATCAGTCTTGAGACGGAACGTGACGTTCGTCGTCTTGAAGATTTCTTGGTCTCCAAGCTTTTCGTTGGTCACGGTGTTCTGCGTCCAGAAATGGCCGTAGAGTTCAAAACACCTTAATCTGATTGAGGGGCTGCTTGTAGCAATACAGGTGGCCCCTCAGTTTTTCAGGAGGTACTATGGGTCTAAGTAAGATTGAAGCTGTAAACATTGTTCTGGAGTCTATCGGCGAAGCTCCTGTCTCTTCTATCACCTCTGGTCTTCCTGATGCTGAAGCGGCTGAAAGCAAACTTAATGAAGTTAACAAGTCCGTCCAGTCGCGTGGGTGGCACCAGAATATCGACTACAATTTAAAACTAACACCCAATAACAATAACCTTATTTATATTCCATCGAACTATTTGCGCGTTGATACGACACGAGAAAACCAATCTATTAACGTCACTGTTCGTAATTACAACAATCGCTTGGCTCTTTATGACATCAAAAAGCAAAGCTACGAGTTTACACAAAATCTTAATGTAGACGTTGTGTACCTTCTAGAGTTTGAAGATCTTAGCTTAGAACTAAGTACATATATCGCGTACCTTGCAGCTCGTAAGTTTCAAGAGTCCCAAATGCAATCTGTGGCTTTAGATAACTTCACACGTCGTGGTGAGCTTGAGGCTTATGCTGCTCTCTTGGACGCTGAGTCTGAGACAGACGACGCAAACATCCTGACAGACAGTTCCTACGTTGCTTACGCAACCTATCGACACCACGGGCTATACGGGCGCTAGAATGGGAACTCTTGTAGAGCAGTCGCTTAAGACTTTATATCAAGGTGTTAGTCGTCAGCCTGATTCTTTAAGGCTTACCGGACAGGTACAAGAAGCAACCAATGTTCTTACGTCTGTGATCAGCGGTGGCCTAGAGAGCAGACCGTCTTCACGACACGTTGTTAAAAACACGTTTGCTTCTACAGCTGATAAACCTTGGTGTTACGCCTATGTTAGAGATGCAGTAGAACAATATATTATTGTCGTTAAAAATGGCGACCTAAAGGTATATGACTTAGCGGGTACAGAGAAGACAGTAACGTTTCCCAACGGTAAAGCATATTTGGCTAACACCAATCCAGCTGAAGGTTTCTCTGCGACTACGATTGGTGATATTACGCTTATTGCTAATAAAGACTTCACAGTCAGTATGGCTGAAACTTCATACACAACGGCTGGTAATCCTCAGTCTCTTGTTACGTCACGCTCAACGACCACAGGAACCAACGCTCTTATTATCGATAACTTAAACGACACAGCGACTGATGGTGTTGAAGTGTGGTCAAAGAACGGCGCACTTGATGGGTCTTCGATTGCAGACGACATCATCACACACGCAACTTTCACAGGATTCACATCAGGCTACAGAAACTTCACGGTCACACAGCAACCAAATGACCGAGACCTTACGGTTCTTGTAGAGAACACAGACGGTCATGAGTTTACCATTGCAGACAACGGGTCTGATGCTACGTTTGGCGTAAAGGCCCTAAGACAGCTTGTAGACATTCCTGGTGATTCCCACACACACAACATAAGTGCAGCGACACAAGCAAATCCTGTTGTCATAACGACAGCCGACGCTCACCACTTTGAGTCGTACCAAAAAATTAGCATTAACAATGTTGTTGGTATGACTGAGCTGAACGGTAATGAATACTTTGTTAACAAACTTTCAGCAACAACATTCTCTCTGTATAGCGACTATGACCTAACGACTGCTGTTAATGGCACAGGATTTACAGCGTACACAAGCGGTGGTAAGACAATCACAACGCACGTTTACGCAGACGTAAGAACATCACGATCCTTGCTTCCTAATTGGGCTCCTGAAGGTCATTATGTGTTCTTGACGGCCACAGACACAACAGATGGGTATTGGGTTAAGTTCAGTCAGACACAAGACGCCTGGTTAGAAGCAGCAAATCCATATCAGAACAACGCTTTTGACTTAAGCACAATGCCTCACTTCCTAACGCGGAATGCTGATGGAACCTTTACGTTTGGTCATGGCACGTTCGATGCGCGTGGTGCTGGTGATACACAAACAACACCCAACCCAGACTTTGTGGGCCGTAAGATCAAACAGATCACAACGCACCGCAACCGTCTTGCAATCATCTCAGGAGAAACGGTGTTCTTCTCACGCTCCCGGTTGTTCTTTAACTTCTGGCCAGAGTTCAGCACCCAGGTTTTAGACAGTGATCCGTTTGGTCTACAGGCCTCTAGCGACGACGTGAACGAGCTAGTCCATGCGTTCCCCTTCAGGCGCTCATTGTTCTTAAGTTCCGACAGATCACAGTTTGAGGTATCCTCAGACCAACAGGCGTTTACGTCAAAGAACGCTGTCATCGACTCTGCTACGGCGTACATTACAGAACCTAAGTGTGATCCTGTGGCCCTTGGGAACCGTATGTACTTTGCGGCTAAGAGTGGTCGAGACGCTCTGGTGTTCGAGTATCAGTACAACGACACGTCTCTATCGACTACAGCTGAAGACATCACGATCCACGCCCTTGGGTACATACCGGCACCTATTGTTCACATCGCAGCTGATAGTGCCAATGAGATGATGTTCTGCATATCTGACTCAGAACGAAACTCTTTGTACATCTACAAGACCTATACGGAACAAGAGACCAAAGCACAAAGCTCATGGTCTAAGTGGGACTTTGGTACAGGAGCGTACATCCATTGGGTTGGTGTTCTTCTAGGCGACCTATACATGTACATCACCAGGGGAACTGAGACGTTCTTTGAAAAGATAGTGTTGCGTTATGAGTTGTCTGACGACAAACATCCGTACCAAGTGTGCTTAGACCAGACCATTAACGTACAAGGCACTTATAGTGCAGTCACAAACCTGACGACCTGGACATCGCCCTACCTACACAACAGTAAAGCTGCTATTGTATTATCAAGCGACTTCCCAGCTGGTCAGGTAGGCGAGAGGCTTGCTCTAACGTACCCAACGACAACCACCATGACAGCTGTTGGGAACCACTCGGCACACGTTTGTATCTTAGGTATGCCATTTACCCAAGAGATTCAATTGTCCAAGTTGTTTGTTCGTGCAGACGCTGCGGGCAAGATGACTGTTCAGACAGGACGGTTCCAACTTAAGCGTCTTCAGTTTAACTATCAGGACTCAGGGTTCTTTAAGATCGAAGTGACACCTGAGTCCCGTCCGACACAGACGTTCACCTTTAACGGTACGATCATTGGTACAGCACTGGTAGGGGGCTTGGGTATGGAAGCACTTGGGTCTTTCAAGGTTCCCGTTAGGACTAACGCCAACACAGTGACCATTAAAATCAAAAACGATTCAGAGAAACCCATGATCATTACGTCTATTGATTACACCGGGTTCTTCAACGAATTGACGAGGCAGGAGTAGAAGCTATGTGTGATCCAATATCAGCTACAGCTTTGACTGCAATTTCTATAGGAGCTTCCGCCGCATCAACAGCTATGACAGCAGTGTCAGCAGGACAACAAGCCAAGGCAGAGTTTGAAGCAGCAGAGGCACAGCGTAAGGCTGAAGAACAAGAAGCACTACGCCTGCTTGCTGAAGAGCAACAAGAATCTTTAGACCAACAGTCTGATGTTGTACGAGCCGCTCAAAAAGAATTAGGTGAGCTACAAGCTTCAGAAACTATGCTTACCGAATCTTCTTTAGGCAGTATTCTGTTCAGTGGTGAATACGGAAAACAAGTAGGACTTGGGCGTATTGAGGAAAAAGAGGCAAGAGACGTTTCACTAAGAAAATCACAACAGCTTGCAGCCATCAACGAGCAAAGCAACAGAGGTCGCATAGCTTCTACAAAAGCAAGTTCACAAATTGGAAAAGCTGTTGCAGGCACTTTATCAACAGCAGCGAGTGCTGGTACAAAACTTTATGGCGCTGCTACTGTACCTAATCGTGGAACGGGTGTTGGATCAGCCGGTGGAAGTAGGGGATAAAACATATGGCAGAACGTAAAGGTAGAGGGTCTATTTCTATTAAGGATCTTACTGCTGGATCTAACGTAGGAACCGTTGCACCGCAAGCGCTTGTGACGCCAAAACAAATAGCTGATCCCAATGCGGGTCTAATGTCAGCAGTCATGTCCGAGTTTTTTAATTTTGGCTCTAAGTTTGCTGAAATAGAGCTTGACAAAAATCTTGAAAAAAGAGCTAAAGCTGCTGCTGCTCAAGGCGTTAAAGATGCCCAACTAGACGCAGCTAGGGGTGTAACGTCAGTATCAAAAGAGATCTCCGAAAAACATTCAGGGCCTTATGGAACATCGTATGCAAGTGCTTTAGGATACCAAACGGCTGCTAGCGCCGAAACACAATTTGCTTCTGATGCTATCATTAATCAAGTAAGACCAGCTGATTACGGAAAATATCGTCAAGATTGGTTTAATGAAAACTTTGGCAAAGGCACTGGAAATCCGTTTCATGACAACGCTTTTGTCGATCAGTGGTCTAAAAACACTGTAGACCTAAACCACAAAAACATGGTTGCAGCCAGTAAAAACGCTGTTATCAGGACTAGAGAAATTGTCAATACTTCAGTAAGCGCACAAATAGCTGAGTCAGCTCATGTACCTAACGCTACTGCGTTTGAGCTTCAAAGGTTACAACTACGTTCTGCGTACCCAAACGAAACTCCGGGCCAAAACTCAGCACGTTTAATGTCCATGTATGCCGATAAAGCTTCTGAAACAATAGAGGGAACTAAACAATTCTATTCGCTTATTAGGGCTCCTTTGTTCCAAGATCCTCAATATGAAGCAGAGGTTGGCGCTCCTAGAGTATCGTTTAAAGATCTTTTTCCAAAAGAATCTAAAGAATTAGAACAAAAAACCTTTAAGGCGTTCAAAAATTTTAAGACAATGGAAGGCGAACAGGCTGTAACATCTTTAGCTTCACAGGCAGTAACAGCTGTAACAGCGATTAAGAACATTAATAACACGGCGTCGTTTTTTGATGCTCAAAGAATGGTACAAAATCTTCAAGCGGGACGGATGATGTTACAAAAGACATCAGGAACTGGTGGGGCCGTCGCAGCTCTTGATAATAAAATTTCTGAAGCAGTAACTAATTTTAATATCGTTCATAGTAGCTTTAAATCCGCTGAAGGCATTACTCTTTTTCCAAAAGGATCACCTAGACACGACCAAGCATTAGACGCCTGGAATAGCTTTACAGAAGAGCAAAGAGAAAAAGCGGCAGAGATTATGACAAACGGTGCTAACCTTGACGTACTAGATGACGCCCGCATCTTTCATAATCAGTTGTTGGCTCTTAAGAAGACAAACGTCCCTGTTCCAAAAGCGTTTGATAACCATCTAAAAAACGAATGGATGACTGGTGACCAAAACAAAATGTCTGGGGTCTTGTCGATCTTTCAGCAAGTAGATCCAGACGGCTCTTATGCCGAAGAGGTTTTCAAAAAGGACCAAATGAACGGCGCTTTGCTACAATCTGCCAGAGTTAACGGCGTTGAAAAAACTATGTCTTTGATGGCCGACGAGAACTACAAAGCGGAAGTCGAGCAAGCTTATAAGTTTATGACTGGCACTGGCAAAAATACACTTGGACGTACACTAACGGAAGGACTTGAGAGCGACAACGACAAGTTAAACGAGGCAGAAACAGATTTCAGAAGAAACCTTGGTCAAGCGTTAGACCAAAAGCTGACAGTTTTCGGAAGCGGGCTGCGTCCAAACGCGGCGTTGATGAAAGAAGTTGAAAGGATGATTCCGTCTGAAATAGCCTTGTTAAAATTAAGTGATCAAGGCTACTCACAAGACAATCTTGTAGACGCGCTTGTTTCTAGGTTGGCACAGCGTACAGCTCCGTATCAAAACTCTGTAGGTCTTATGCCAGAACCACAAGACCGTGTTTTTGTTGGGGACAAACCACCCGGCGCTCTTGGCACTCAGATGCCAGCAAACATTGTCAGGCAGGGTCTTGCCTTTAACGGTATGTACTTTGGAGGCAATGTACCAGTAGCTTGGGACGGAGATCCTCAGAACACTTTTGAAAACGCCCGAAACAGCGTGGCCGACTTAGGAAACAGAATCTCTGGTACTGAAGGTTTTGTTGATAGTTCAAAGATGTTCGTCACTTTAGGCGACAGCGTGAACAGCGGTTATGGCGTGGTGAGACAAAAAAACGGAGCAGACGTAATACTGCGAGTAGGACAAAAGTTTAAAACAGTACCTAGAAGTTTCTCTTATTTGAGCCTTGTCCCCGGCGCTGATCAAGTTGCTAATATGCTAGACGGTGAAGTTACTGACACACAAGAGTTTTCAATAACTGGAAGCTATGAAGAAGACAACATTAACGTCAGAAAACATTTTGGCGAAGAGTTTCAAATAGTTCAAATTGGTAGTGGCTCAGATTATTATTTACGAGTGTTGCCACACGCTGTAGGCGTTCCTGATAATAAAAACAGACATGTTCCATCAGCTTCTTTACAAGAAGCACAAAGAAATGCACGAGAGATGGAAAACAGAAAACAGTTCAATTTTAATCGCATAGGTAAACCTCAGTTTTATCTAGATATGAAAGACAGTTTAGAGGGCGCACCTTCTCCATCAGATATAATGAACGCGCTAAACAGTGGAGAGACACCGTAATGGCACAAGATGGTCCTGAAAACAAAAACAACACTCCAAGCCTTTATGAACAGTTTTCAAAAATTGTGAATCCTGAAGTTGAAAAAATGATGTCAAACGCTGTGTCTGGTGAGACTTATTTCGAGCTGTTCCAAAAAGCTTCAGACAGTGTTCTTAAGCGTCTTAATCTTTTGAAGGCCACCGCTGGACTAACAAGCAAAGAAAACCAAATAGATCCTTACAGAATCATAGCGGCAAACGGTTCTAAAGATTCTTCTGTTATGGGTCCAGTCGAGGCCCATGTACAAGATACAAATGCGTTCAACATAAATCTGCAAACTGAACCGCCTACTAATCCTGAAGATCGTCAGGAACACTTAAGCACCCAGCACTTAGCAATTCTTGAGTCAAATCAAATGATCGACGCACTCCTTCAAGAAAACGATTTTAAATTAGATCCCTTAAGCATCGACGAGCGAGCTGCGTTCGTCAGTCACATGTTGAGCAAACCAGAAGATCAACGCGCTATGTTGGCTAAGATGCTTGTAAACAGGGATCTAAAAACGCTTAGGGGCCTTAATCCAATAGACGCTATCCTTGCGGGTTTTGATCCAGAGGCCCAGATGGAAGATCTGGAAGTGCCTGCGAATATAGCAGCAGGCGTTGATGGTGTTCCAGACTTATTCACTGGCAAAGTAAGGGCTGCTGTTGATACGCTTATGCTGCACGAATCTGGAGAATTGTTCCCAGATAACCCCTACAACGCTTGGAACAGAGGCAGTGTAAGAGTAGGCGGTGTAGATAAGTTTCTACCTCCAACGGTTCCAGGAAAAACCAAAGCTAAAAACAATATAGAAAATTTGACGCTTACAGAACATATCAGGAGAAACGATTTAGGACCGGACGAACCACAAAGGTTGTTTGCTGTTGGAAAGTATCAAATTATACCTAAAACCGCTGAAGCTGCTTTCAAAGGATTAGGTCTTTCGCCTGATACTAAATACTCAAAAGATGTTCAAGATGCAATGTTTGAATGGATTATAAACATTAAACGAAAAGAAATTGGGAAATACTTAAGGGGTGAACCTGATGGTGATAGAAACAAAGCTATAAGAGCTTTTGCAGCAGAGTTTGCAAGTGGTGGTATTCCAAAAGATGAAACTATAAGAGGAAGATTTGTTAAAAAAGGCGGAGGTGTGTATGGCGGACAAAACGCAAAAACATCTCCTGAAACAGTTGGAAAAGCTTTAGACGTTTTAAAAGAAAAATATCAGGAGTAGATCATGGGTGGATTACCTTTAGAACTAATAACCATGCTGGGCTCAAGCCTGATGTCTGGCGTCATGACCCTATGGGGCCAAAGTGCTAAAGCTAAACAAGAGGCCTTCCAACGCTCCATCGATGGACTTGCGGCACAAACGAAAGCTACAGACGTAGCGCGCCGCTATGAGAACAAAGGGTTCCAAGTCACACGTCGTATTATCGCCCTGTCAGCTGTAGGCGCTGTGATCGTATGGCCCAAGATCGTTCCGGTCTTTTGGCCTGAGATCCTTGTGACCGTAGGGTACACAGAGTGGCACCCCGGTTTCTTGTTCTTTACTGAAGGGAATGAGGAAACACTTTGGCGCTCAATGAGCGGGCTGATCCTAACTCCACTAGACACCCATCTACTTAGTGCCATCATTGGTATGTACTTTGGTGCTTCAATGGTTAAGAACGCGAGGTAATCTTATGAAAAAACCTGGACTGTATGCTAACATCCACGCAAAGCGTAAGCGCATTGCCGCTGGATCTAAAGAGACTATGCGTAAGCCTGGATCTAAAGGCGCTCCTACAGCCAAAGACTTTAAGAAGTCTGCTAAAACAGCTAAAAGGAAGTACAAGTAAAAATGGCTGAAGACACGCCTTTTGGGCCTACGGTAACCCCAGAACAACAGTTTGTGTCGCAGTTTCTTAACGATCAGTTTAATAACTTCAGCGAACCGCTGTCTAATACTCCTACGACAATGGAAACAGCTGGTGCCATATGGCGACAAGAGACAGTCCTTGGTAGTCTGTTTGATATTGGTGTTCGCCAAGAGAAATCTAGTGGCAGCTATTTCTTCGACAAAAGCTTCAATCCTCTAGCGTTTGCGAAAGAAAACGAAGAATCTTATAGCGATGTCTTGCCATTCGTCTACAGCGGAGATTTTAATGATGTGTGGTCTCCAGAACAGTTTGAAGCACGAGCTGCAAGGTATCGTAAAGAACTAGAAGACCGACAGATCATGCAAGAAGGAACAACCGCAGGCATGGTTGTTGGCATGGGACTATCGTTTCTAGATCTTACGACCTTAGTTCCTGTCTTTGGCCTTGGGTCTAAAGTTAGCGCAGTTGGTAGAGCTGTACGACTAGGGGCTTATGGTGCTGGTGTAACCGCTGGCCAAGAGGCAGTGCTCCATACCCTCAGAGACCAACGGACCATGATGGAGTCGGTATACGGCATAGCAGCTGGTGGTCTCTTTGGTGGCACTTTGGGCGCTATGTCTGGTGTCCTTAGTAAACAACACGTTCTACACCCAGATAACCCTAATAATCCGTTCAGTGATAGCGCAGATCCTAATGTTGTCTTAGGACGACCTGGAGACGCTGATGGAGACGCTGTATCAATAAGGCAGGTCAAACAGCCTGATGGTACTTTTAAGACAGAGTACTACAAGCTGGAAGACGATCCTCAGAACACAGCGTACCCTGAAGGCCCAAGCACAGCTGGTGCTGCTCAGGTTAAAGCTGTAGAGGCACCTAAAGTTCTAAACACAGGACGTGCTGGTCGAGCGTTAGCTAAAGCTATTCCAAAGCTTCGTATGCTTATGTCTCCCATTAGCGGAGTACGAGCCACAATGCAAAAACTATCAGACACAGGGGGCGTTATCCTTGAGTCTATGGGTACTGGTGGTTCCCCAGGAATAACAGCGACTGACATAAAAGCAAACCTTGAGCTTGATTACACAGAGTTTGCAATAGGCGTTAAGGAAAAAGCTGGTGACTTGATTGCCAAGATAGGCGGACCTTCGTCCCGTGCGGGACTTACTCTTCAAGAAGCAAAGACCGACGCACTAAGGTTTGCTGAAGATGTAGGAAAAGTCTTCACAGGTGAACAGCGTCAAAAGATATACATCAAGGACGAAGGTCACTTAGAAGAAGAAGAGATCGCTGCGTTAGTTCGTATGACAGCAATGCGATACGCTGATGATAACCCTATCTCAAAACTAAATGTAGATAAGCTTGAGGCACGGTTTGGTGCCGATAACACTAAGACCATCTTGGCTGCGGCGAAGGACATGGCTGATGATGTACACGCCCATAACAAAAAGATGGAACAGTTCCTACGCGACACGCTTGAGGTTCCTGACGATCAGCTATTAGGCAAAGACTATGTCATGGCTCACATCTATCTTAGGGACGCTGTGGCTGCTGATCGTGCGGGCTTTGAAGAGATATTGCTTCGTAAGTTTCTGGACGAACCAACAGAAGAGTTTCTAAACGACATTGACGGTTTTGGTGGAGCTATCACGCCTGATGAGTTTGCGGCTCTGGGCAAACAAGACATTACCATCAACGGTGTTGACTACACCACCAAGACAGGACTGGCAGCAAAGATTGATATTCTTGAGTCTTGGTCTGGAGACGTGTACGAGCGTGGTCTTCTAGAAGCTGAGATCAATATGGATATGGCTCTTCAAGCTGCTAAGGATTCAAAGAGGGAAGCTGTTCTAGCTGCTCGTGACGCTAGGAAAACAGACACCGAGATTAAAAATGGGTCTATCAAGGAAGCTGTGGCTATTCTGAAAAATCGTCAGAACGATCAGATAACTAAAAAGACTGAGCTTAAAAACGCTAGAGACAGAAAGACAAAACTTGATACGGAGATCAGAAGCCTAGAGGAAGAACAGAAAATACGAATGGGTATCTTCCACGAAACAGGTAAATACAAAAAACGAGCCCAGTCTCAAGTAGCAGAAGCAGAAAGTCTTCTTAAAGAGCTTGAGGACATGGGTGATCAAGCGCTGGCTAAAGACGTATCAACTGCTCGTGACTTGTTGATTGAGGCAGATCTCAAGCTTGCAGATCCAGATCAGATTCTTGAAGAAGCTGTTAAAGCGTCTGCGTCTAAAAAGGTTTACGGAAGAGTTCTTGATACACTAAGAGAGCGCCAGCGTCTGATAGATAAAGAAATAAAAAAGAACGAAATTGAGCTGATCGATTTAAACAAAAAAGCTGGCGATCTGCAAAAAGCGGTAGACAACACTCAGAACGCTTTAGAAAACCTCAGAGCCAAACGAAAAGCATTGACCGCACGTCGTGCAGAGACAACGCGCCAAGCTGGTAAAGACAAGACCGCTGCGAAGAAGGCCAAAAGGATCGCACGGGCCAAAGGTAAGAACGCTGCTGTACACGAGTACGTTAAGCGCCTTGTGTCCGACATTGCGTCAGGCAATCGTCTCCCAGGGTCTATTGACGCCGTAGAGTCTTCCATGAGCAACCGCTTGAAGAAGCGTCAGATCACATGGACCAACGACGAGTTGGACGAGTTGTTCGAGAGAGGCTTTATGAGCGACGACTTGTTTGGAACAATGGATGTGGCCAACAGAGAGCTGTCGTCACTGATAGGCCTTAAGCAGACTTTTGGAACCACAGATACCATTAAGATCGTAGACGACGCTGTTGAGGCTGTGAACGAAAAGATGAGAGACCCTAACATCAGTGATCGATACAGGCGTCAATTGCAGACACACGCTAAGGACGTTAAAGAATCTATGACTGGTATGTTGGACGAGTACATGGGCCGTGCGGGTCCAAAGCCCACAGACAACAACTTGGTAAACACGTTGGCTTGGTCTGCTGATAAACTTAGAAAGTGGGCATACTCTGTCTATGGTCCTGGGTTTATGGTTGGGTCTTTAACTGACTTTGCCCAGAAGGCTTTGGTCAACGGGTTCCACGCTGACAGCGCTTTGTTGATGCGTAATGCTGCGGACATGTTCAAAGGCTTACCCAAGTCTGAGCTACAAACCATTGTGGCCCACTTAGAAAACACTATGCAGAACAACAGAGCACTTGCTTTAGCTAATGTCGAACAAGAGCGTATGCCGGGTGCTTTAGGACAACAAGGAAGCCGTACCTACGCTGCTACTGGTCTAGTGTCACGAGCGGCTAACAGTCTTACTAACAGTGTGTCCATCTACAGCGCTATGCAGTGGTGGAACACACGCGGCAAGATCACAGCGCTAAACGCCATGCAACACCATCTGGTCAAAGATATAGGTGACTACGAGTCTGTACTAGCAAAGGCTACTGCCGGAGACCTGAAGGCACAAAAGCTGGTCGCCAAGTACGCAAGTTTTAACTTAAACCGTGAGAACATGGCTCTCATCAAGAAGATGATAGACAAGTACCCACCTGTAAAAAACAAAGGTGTGTTCGAGCTAGACTGGCATCGTTGGCACCAATCGGGACCAGAAGGCGATGAGGCCGTGAAGAACCTTAAAGCCGCTATGATGCGTAATGCTAACCAGGCGATTACAACTCCGGGCCTTGGCGAGAAGCCTTTGTTCATGAGTAACCCTGTGTACAAGACCATCTTCCAGTTCCAGACCTTTGGGTTCGTTTCGGTCCCTAAGACCATATTACCTGCCATACAGCGCGGAATG
>Ga0315315_10001493_pt1 | contig 21484 bp, 15 predicted proteins | sample M140m3416metaG_FD_203699 | JGI IMG/M metagenome (GOLD analysis project Ga0315315, IMG submission 203699) | Ammonia-oxidizing marine archaeal communities from Monterey Bay, California, United States - M1 40m 3416 | ecosystem: Environmental > Aquatic > Marine > Intertidal zone | place: USA...
TTCTTCGGACAATGTCAGCGCCAAAGAACCGAGCCTTTGTCGCGCCTTGATTGCAAACGAAGGGTCCGTCCGTTTGGCTTGATTCCAAGCACCCTCCAGTGAACCGACCGACTCGATCCAATCTTTAAGTTTCACAGGTCCAACGCCTTCCACTCCCGACAAAACCCACCACTTCTTCAACCGATCCATTGCCCAAATTTGGCGAGTGCTCATGCACAACCGTCGCCAGATTTGCACAAGCCGGTGGGCAATTCATGCCCTGCAGCAAAGGCATTAACATCCCATTATGTTGCATCTTGCACGCATGCAAAAACAAATTCCTTTGCTTTTGGTTTCGCTTTTTATTGCCTCGACTATGGCATGGAGCCAATCCGTTGTAGGTGTTGTCCGTGACGGCCAAGGCAATGCGTTGCCCGGAGCGTTTGTAACCGGAATAGGCGAGGGAGATGAAATCATCGGCATCACCAATTCAGGGGTTGATGGCAGCTACTCGCTCGATCTTACAGGGTGGGCTGGAAAAAGCGTTGACTTGCGGTGCAGTTACATCGGCATGGAAAAGGCCGAGAAATCACTGGGTGTTTTGAATGCTGGGCAAACTTACGGGCAGAACTGGACCCTTGAGGAATCGGCCGAATTGATTGGTCAAGTGGTGGTGAGTGCCGGACGCTTTGAGCAATCTGCGAATGAAGTGACCGTTTCCATCGATGTCATCCCGCCGCGAATTGTGGAATCTCGAGGAACAACCACCCTCGAAACGGCACTGGAGATGAATCCCGGTGTCACTTTTGTCAACGGAGAACCTCAAATCCGAAGCGGAAGTGGATTCAGCTATGGTGCAGGATCGCGTGTCATGATCATGGTCGATGATTTGCCTGTTTTGAGCGGAGATGCCGGGCGACCCACTTGGGGGTTTTTGCCTGTCGAAAACATCGAACAAATCGAAATCATCAAAGGTGCCTCCAGTGTCCTATTCGGAAGCGCTGCGTTAAGCGGCGTCATCAATGTTCGCACGCGGTTTCCCGATGCACGTCCCCTTACACGTATAAACGTTCAACACGGTGTCTACTCCAACCCGAGGTCACGTCACGCCAAATATTGGAAAGGCGCAGCCCAGCAGTCCAACGTGCGTTTCCTGCACAGCCAGCAAATGGGTTCGTGGGATGTGGTCATCGGCGGAAATTTCTTGGGGGATGATGGGTTTTTAGCTCCGGAAGATGTAGAGGCCAATGACGCCGCAAACTTTCGTTTCCAACCTTGGAAGGTGGATCGTTATGGCGCGGAATACCGCGCGAGACTCAACGCCAACATCCGAAAACGAGAGTCAAATGTATCCGGATTGACCTACGGACTCAATACGAATTGGCAGCTTGGTGAATCGCTCAACACCTTGATTTGGCAAAATGCACCTGATTCGATTTACGGCGCATTCGACGGAGCTGCCACCCGAACGAATCAACTCATCGGGACGGTAGACCCGTATGTTCAATACTTGTCGCCCTCCGGAATACGGCACAACCTTCGCACCCGATGGCAGTACCTCAACAATGATAATGACAATGATCAGTCCAACGGTTCACATGTCCTTTACGGCGAATACCAAGTATTCTTCAACGGCGAACGCTGGAACATTCCCGGGTTGAAAATCACCACGGGCATTGTCAACTTGACTGCACTCAGCCGGGCAGAATTATACAGCGGTGGCTCATCTGATGGAAACAACTTCGCCGCAAATCAGTCCGCCTATGTTCAGTTTGATCAATCTTTTGGCGAGCGCTTCAAACTGTCTGGAGGAGGGCGCTACGAGCATTTCACCGTGAACGGTTCGGGCGCTGGAAAGCCCGTATTCCGACTTGGCGGCAATTACCAACTGGCAGAGGCTACCTTTCTGCGAAGCAGCTACGGCCAAGGATTCCGATTCCCAACCATCGCGGAGCGTTACATCCGCACGGGACTGGGTGCCTTGCAGATCTACCCGAATGAGGAATTACGCCCGGAATACTCTTGGTCCGCTGAGATTGGGTTGAAACAAGGGTTCAAGGTGGGTCCTTTCGCAGGATTCCTGGACCTCGCCGTATTCCGCCAGGACTTCAGAGATTTCATCGAATTTACGTTTGGTCCTTGGGGGCCAGATGAAGGCGAACAAGCAAACGAGGGGAATGCCTATGGGCTGGGCTTTATGAGCGTGAACACCGGTGAAAGCAGGGTGACTGGAGGAGAAGTCTCTGTCAACGGCCGCCTGCAATTGGATCGTGTACGCATCGATGTGCTCACCGGATATACTTACACCAATCCCGTCAGCACCACTCCAGGATTCAACTACAATCCCGACACCACATCGAATTATGCGGCAACGTACTACAGCACCAGTCACGATACCACTGGCTTGATCTTGAAGTACCGTTCACCCCATGTTTTCCGCTTTGACGCTCAAATTTCAGGAGCGAAGTGGTTTGGTGGATTGAGCGCCCGCTACCAAACGAATCTTCGGAATTTTGACCAGGCATTCATCGCTTTTGAAGAAAATCCGGCCATTTCAGGTATCAATTGGGGTGCAAGGGCGTGGTTGGAGCAGAACCCCTCGCTGCCATGGGTCATTGATGCCCGCTTCGGACGCGAATGGTCCAACGGACACAAAATCACATTGGTCATGAACAACATTGCCAATGCCGAATATGCCATTCGACCGATGTCGATGGAAGCCCCTCGATTGACGACTTTGATGTATACCTACGAAATCAACTGATGAGCGAAGCACATCCAAAACTGGTTGGTATCATTCCTGCCCGCTGGGGTTCAACGCGATTTCCGGGCAAACCGCTGGCCGAATTGGAGGGGAAAACGGTCATAGAACGGGTCGTTGAAAAAACCTTGAGTGCCGGCGTTTGTGACGCCGTTTTGGTCGCCACCGACGATGACCGCATCGCGCAAGCCGCGGAGCGCGCTGGGGCCGAAACCCGCATGACTGATCCAAAATTGGCCAACGGCACATTGCGCAGTCACGCAGCGCTCGTTCAGTGGGAAGCTGATCAGAAAACAACGGCGGAATGGATCATTAATATCCAAGGGGATGAGCCTTTTGTACACCCCGAACAGCTGCAAAAGCTCGCGCAATTGATTCGAAAGCCAGGAGCTGGAATCGCCACGTTGGCTCGGCCCAAGACCGCCGATGATCCCGAACGCGAAAATCCAAACCGCGTCAAAGTCACCTGCGATTTAAATGGATCTGCACTTTATTTCAGCCGATCACCGATTCCCTCAAGTCCCGGACCTTGGCTCGAACACGTCGGTCTTTATGCTTTTTCACGAGGGGCGCTGGAAGCCCTCACCCACCTTCATGCTACGGAGTTGGAGCGACGGGAACGATTGGAACAACTCCGGTGGTTGGAACACGGGTGGAACATTGCTGTGGGGCGCACCCGTCACTCCACACACGCAGTTGACACCCCTGAAGATTTGAATCATTTGCGCAACCTATTGAAACGCGGCGATTTGAATTAGATTTGTGTTCTACCATTCGATCAACTCATGTTCCGCTTTCCCCTCGTCGTATCTTGCGCGCTCTTTGCAATCGCTTTCACGTTCGCAGTAGCCAGTAGCTCCTGCAATTCCTCTGACTCTTCCATGGCATCTCACAACCAGCCCGAATTGACTGAAGCTCAATTTTCAGCTCCTCCAACAGCAGAAAAACAAACCCACATCACCGAGGTTCACGGCCTTCAATTGGAAGACGATTATTTCTGGATGCGTTTGAGTGACGACCAGAAGGAGGCAGCTGAACCCGATGAACAAACCACCAAGGTTGTGGATTACCTCAACCGGGAAAATGACTACACGAAAGAGGTGATGAATGGCACCGAAGCCTTTCAAGAGAACTTGTTCAACGAAATCGTGGGGCGCATCAAACAAGACGACCAAAGTGTGCCGCTCTTGGACAATGGTTACTACTACTACAGCCGCTACGAAGAAGGCAAGGAGTATGCTATTTATTGCCGAAAGCTGGGTTCCCTCGAGGCGGAAGAACAAGTGATGCTCAACGTCAATGAGATGGCAGAAGGCTTCAATTACTATTCTGTCAGTGGTCGATCCGTTAGCACCAATAATAATTTGCTCGCATTCAGTGTTGATACCGTGAGCCGTCGCGAATACACGCTGCAATTCAAGGACCTCACCACCGGCGAAGTCCTGGCCGACCGCATCCCCGGAACCACAGGCGGTGCCACGTGGGCCAACGACAACAAAACCGTTTACTACTCCAAAAAAGACCCCATCACCTTGCGGTCTTCTCGCATCTTCAAACACGTTCTTGGAACAGATGCGAGCGCAGACGTCCTCGTCTTTGAAGAAGCAGATGAAACGTTTAGCTGTGGCATTGGCAAGTCAAAAAGCGAGCAGTACTTGATGATTGCGAGCTATTCCACGGTCAGCAACGAATGGCGCTATTTGGATGCCAATACACCGAACGGCGAATGGAAAATCATCCAGCCACGGGAACGCAACCTCGAATACAGCTGCAGCCATTATGGCGATCACTTTTACATCACCACGAACCGGGATGCTAAAAACTTCAAGTTAGTCCGCACGCCAATAAATGCAACTACCTACGAAAACTGGGAAGACGTCCTGCCCCACCGCGATGCAACCTTGCTCGAAGGCGTGGACATTTTCAAAGACTATTTGGTGGTTTCAGAGCGCACAGAAGGCCTGAATCAAATTCGTGTCAAACGTTGGGATGACGCCGCGGATTACTACATCCAGTTCCCAGATCCTGCTTACTCGGCCTACGTTGGAGCCAATCCAGATTTCGACACCAAACAACTGCGCTATGGTTACAACTCCATGACCACGCCAAGTTCTGTTTTCGAAATGGATATGGTCAGCCAAGCGACAAACTTGCTCAAGCAGCAAGAAGTCCTCGGAGGCTCGTTTGACCCGGCAAACTATGAGAGTGAACGCGTCATGGTGGAAGCACGCGATGGCACCAAAGTTCCGGTATCCATTGTGTCGCGCAAAGGGGTCAAAAAAGACGGCAACAATCCTTTCCTGCTCTACGCATATGGAAGTTATGGTTACAGCATGGACGCGGGTTTTTCGAGCACTCGCTTGAGCTTGCTGGATCGTGGTTTTGTGTACGCCATTGCGCACATCCGCGGGGGACAAGAGATGGGCCGCGATTGGTATGAGGACGGAAAGATGTTCAACAAGAAGAATACCTTCACGGATTTTGTCGACTGTGGCCAAGCCATGGTAGACTTGGGTTACACATCGCCACAACACCTTTATGCCATGGGCGGTTCTGCAGGAGGGTTGCTCATGGGAGCAGTGATCAACATGGCACCTGCCCTATTCAATGGTGTCATTGCCGCAGTCCCATTTGTGGACGTCATCAACACCATGTTGGACGAAAGCATTCCACTGACCACCGGTGAATTTGACGAATGGGGCAATCCGAAAAACAAGGATTCCTTTGATTACATGATGTCTTACAGCCCTTATGACAACGTAACGGCGCAAGATTATCCCCACATGCTGGTGACCACGGGGTATTGGGACAGCCAAGTGCAATATTGGGAGCCTGCGAAATGGATGGCCAAACTGCGAGACACCAAGACCGGTGAAAATTTGCTCGTCATGGACTGCAATATGGAAACAGGCCACGGCGGCGCTTCCGGTCGCTTCAAACGACTCCGAGAAACTGCCATGGAATACGCGTTCTTCATGATGCTCGAAGGCATCGAAGAATAAGCACAAACTCCATGAAGCGGTTTCGCCGGTTGACCAAAGAAGAACTTGATGCCGTGCGTCCTGAATTCGTGCGGTACCTCGCATCAGAAGGCATTGCAGCGGACGATTGGGCCAAGAAGCAGCTGCATCATCCCGAGGAAGTCGACGCTTGCCTCGATGCGTTTAGTGAACGTTTCTGGGAAGGTGCAACAGCAGCCATCAAATGTGTGGAGCACGCTCCCTCCGAGGAAGATGTTTGGATGTTCCAATTCGATGAAACGTCAGCTCAATTGATCCGGTGTGTGCGTGCCAATGGCTCCGTAACTTGGTCACAAGGCGGGAAAAAATTCGAGCAAGAAGCCCGTGGCCAAGAAATCTTTCAATTGCTCGAACAGGGAGCGAGGCCATGCGATACGGAGCGATTCAGCGCCTTCCAAACGGAGATGAGGTCTACGACCGAAAAGGAAAATTAAACCGGCAGCGGTCCTTTGCGGAAGGCACTATCGGGCAATTCAAATCCGCGTTGTGCAAGCCAAACAGCTACGTCCGATTCCACCGGATTGTGCCAATGCGTCTCGAGTCCTGCCGCGTGAGCCCCCTTCACATGTTGCTCACTATCGTCAATGAAAACCGCTTTTGACGGATCCACCCTGTGCCGCGAACAAAGCGACAAGAAAGCATCAGGATCAGGCTTTCGAATGCCCATTTCATGGCTGTAATGGATTCCTTCAAACGCCTTTCTGAAAGCCATAAGTCCAAACCGATCCTCCATCCACGCTTCAAACACATTTGCATGGATGACGTTGGTATTGGAAAACAAAAAGAGTCGGGTCTGCCGTCCCAAGGCTTGAACCAGTGGAATCCGCGAAGGGTGCATACCGGTCAAGATGGAATTCCAAGCCTCAACGACTTGCAACCGCGTTGTTCCCACCGCGCAATGGGCTTCCATTTGGGTATAAAAGTCATCCGGACTAATTCGTCCACATTCCAAGTCATCAAACATCGGAGACTGTGCCGCTTGCTTATACAGCCCGGCAAAATCGGCCACTCCCAGTGCTTCAAACGCACGAACAGGCGCCGCATAATCAATGTCATAGAGTACGCCACCAAAATCCAAAATAAGCGCCTCAGGAAGGGGACGATGTGCCATGACCGAAGTAAGATCAATGCAATTGACCCACACGCTTCAACCAAGCGCGTTTCGTCGATTCATCGCTTCGGAGTTCGGCCAAATTCGTTCGGGCCTGGCCCTCTTCGAAATGGGTGGCAAACGTTACCAAGTGCAATCCATTTTCCTGCTTGAAGACTTCCGAATCAAAGCCTTTTTCACTCAAATCCTTCGAAAGGTTTTGCGCATTGGATTCAACGGAAAAAGAGCCGGCAACCAATAGGAATACCGCATCACTTTTCGTCGTCACCACAGGCTTGATCGAAACTGTACTCGTCGAACGTTCCTCCTTCTCAGCCACCTTCGTTTCCTCTTCGCTCTTCGTCACCATTGTTGACGCTGCAGCTGGCTCAGCAAATGATTCCCAAACAGGAATTGCTTCTTCCTCAAATCTGGGTTGATAACGCGCCTCCTCATACGTCTGGATGTGCACAGGAAGAGTACTCATGAGTGCTGCATCGCCGTCCATTCCGTCCATAAAGAACATGCCGGCACCGCCCACCACAGGAACGGCAATGGCCGCGGCTATCCGCAACCAAGGCGCCTCCGCACGTTGTTCTTCCACTCGCGGCAATGGGATGATGCGTTTCGCTGGCAACGAACGCGTCGATTCATGGCTCTGATGGATGGGCTGCAGTGGGATACGCTTCAATCCAAAAGATCGCAAAATCCTCTCCATTTCCTCATCCGGCATGAATTGCATGCGCCCTTCTTGGCCGATAAACAAACGTCCTACCTGATGAATTCGAACCGTTTTGCCACTCTGCATTGCCGACTTGAGCACCGATGCCTCGGCTTCCACTGCCCCCAAGGCCTCGTCCAAAGAAAGGCCCGACTTTTGGGCAATGGCTTGGACCAAAACACCATCATGGTGAACGATTCGTTCGTTGAACAAGATGGTTCGAGAGGGAGGGATCAACTCTTGACGCTTTTCGTCATACCGCGCCGGTTTTCGGTTGCAAACAAATCCGCCCAATCCCGGAACAACGATGCAATCGTGGTCCAAAAACAAGCGGTGGAGGTGGTGATTAAGGAGGTTCATGGTGTCACTATACGTGCCTATGCGCCTTCGAATGTAGGAGAAACAATCGGGTCTTGCAAGGCCCGACAGCCGATTGCAACTGCTGAAGATTGGATCAGCGCACCAGCGATACCGTGCCGGACTTCAATCGAGGTCCATCACGCATTTCGTAGCGCATGCGCCAAACGTATACCCCGTCCGGAACGAAATGGTCAGAATCGAGCATTTGATTGTTGCCGATCCAAGGTTCATTGGGGTCCTCACTGTAAAAAACCACATCCCCCCAACGATTGAAAATCTCCAACCAAAACCCCCGCGGTTCTAAGCCTTCAATGCGAAAGGCATCGTTCACGCCGTCGTTGTTCGGAGTGAAGGCGGTTGGAATGTAGACCGGGTAAAAGACATCCAAGAACACACTGTCTCTTGCCGTGCATCCTTCGGGTGAAATGCTCTCCAAAACGAACCACTGGGGTCCTTGCACTTCCACTTCAGGCGTGAGGCAATCGCTGCAGCTCAGCCAGTCATCCGGTGTCCACCACAACGTATCCGCGTCAACCGTTCCAAACAACCGCACTTGATCCAACCAATCCACCGAACGATTCGGTCCTGCATCCACGTACGGCGGCTGCCAAACTTGAACAGTGATATCAGTGCTACCGGTGCAGCCAAATTGGTCGGTAACATAAACCGTAAATGTGGTCGTTTCAATGGGAAAAACTTGGGTTGATTGTGCCGTTGGACTCGCCGCCAATCCCGAAGGCGTCCAAGAATAATTCACCCCATCCGAGGCGCTCAACTCCATGGTTTCCCCACGGCACATCCAACCTCCACCCGTCGCATCCGCAGTTGGCGCAATCAATTCCACGCTCACGCTGTCCACCCCTACTCCGCAAACGTTCGCAATTTGCACGGTAAAAGTGGTGTTCACCGAGGGCGAAGTGAATGTGTTTTGAGCCAACGGATTGGTGACCAATTCAGCCGGTGACCAGAGGTAACTCATGCCTTCACCCGCCTCCAAAAACGTGCCTTGTCCTTGGCACAAGAAAATGGTCGGATATGTCTGTCCGCCGGGGGAGGATTGCACCACGTTGATCGTGACCTCTTCCTCTGCAAGGCAATCATTTGGGCTCGAAATCAACGCCGTATATGTCGTGCTCTCATTGGGGCTGGCGGTGGTCAACTGCGAGGACGGAGAACCCAATCCAACCGTGGGCGTCCAAATCACATCGCTCCCGCCGGTCGCTTCCAGATCCACCACGTCACCGAGGCAAATGGTCATGTCATCGGTGATGTCCGTTACCAATACCTCAACCACTACGGTCACCTCAGCGGTTCCTGTTCCGCACGTGTTGGAATCCTCTACGGTATACGTGGTGGTTTGTGTCGGTGTTACCATTGGATTGGGCACGGAAGGATCGTCCAACGTGGGGTGCGGTTGCCAAGCCAAGGCGTCCGTGCCATAAGCCTGCAAATTTGTGCTTTCTCCTTCGCAAACAGGAGGCACCTCGTCAATCAAGGGTTGTGGGATTTCCTCAATGAACAGCGTCGCAAATGCGGTGTCCGGTTCCAAACATCCCCCGCTGGCCGTAGCGTCCGAAACAATGAACATCACATCCCATTCTCCTGCAGTGAGGTACACATATTCCGGATTTTCCTCATCGCTCGAATTCAAATCACCAAATTCCCAGCTGTAGTCATTTCCACCGATGGAATTGTTGACGAACTGAATGGGCTCCCCGGCGCAGATCAAGTCAGGTGCGTCAATCTCAATGTCAGCAACAAGGGATCCAAGGTTGAATTTGAAGACGCCCAAATTGCAATTGCTCGAAGCGTTGGTACCCGACCACGCCCCAGCCGTAGTGGGAAAATCATCCCATCCTCCACATCCCGCGCACACCGCTTGGTATACGGTGCCGTTTTTATCGAATCGCGACGTCCCGCCGTCCACGTGTTCGTTCGAAAACGTTCCGCCAAAAAATGTTCCATACGTCAAGTCTGCCGCCTCCGGTGCCAAAACCCCTAACCAAAAATCGCTTCCATCCGTGCCCAGTTGATATGCATCAACGGTAGTAGGCATGCCGCTTGTCGTCGATTGCCCCGCAGTGGAGCTGTTGTTGTTGTTGGTGACTCCTCCCCAGCCGCTGATGTACATCTCATCGCAATCCGACACCAGAAATGCGGTGGGACTGATGTCAATGCCCGATTGCGGAAGGCCAACTCGGGTGACCCAGTCCACCGCATCGAGTCCCGCAGAAAACCGGACGACAAACGTACTTCCATTGGGGTTTGCATCATAGACATCCCCTACAAGCTGCATCGAAGAACCAACCGTCTGACCGCACAGGTGGGGTCGGTCTTCCGTGTCCAATTGCACGAAATAGGATTGGTCGTAATCATCGGTTCCGAAATAACTCACGGCATCCAAAATTGGAATGGCCGGGGCATAGTTCAAAGCGAATACATATCCGTCGCTTTCGCCTGCCAAATCCGGTTGGTGCGCATCCGGAGAAGTTGGCAAGTCATCACTCCGCGTGCCGCCAGCAACATAAGCCATGGTGCTTCCTTGCGCGAACTGAACGGCATAGGCTGCGTCATCCTGATTCCCTCCGAAGTAAGAGGAAAACTCAAGGTCTTCCAAGTCTTCCGAAAGCCGAAGAATCACCGCATCGCTCGGGCCATTGAGTCCCGGATCAAAGGCATTGGCCATGGGGAAATCATCGCTTCGGGTGCTCGTCGCCAACCAGACATCTCCCTGCGGGTCCACCATGACTTCGCCACGGCAGACATCTCCGTAATTGTAATTCAATTGAGTGCCCAAATTCAGCCCATCATTCTCCGATCCGCCGATGAAGGTAGATGCGTCAAGCCCACCGTCGATTCCGTTGATCTTTGCTATGACGATGTCGCACCCTTCTGAAAAAGCTTGATAGAAACTGTAGTTCCCAAGATCAATGAACGGGCCACCAATGAATGACTCTTGGAATGCCCCGGCGGTTGTAGGGAAATCAGATGAGCCTGTAGTGCCCATCGCATATATATCACCGGTTGCATTCGTCACCAGGCTATGCGGGTAGTCCAAATTCGCCCCACCCAAATATGTGCTGTATTCAAGATTGGTTCCGTCAGATGAAAAAACGCTGATTCCAAAATCAAAATCCCCTCCATTGTATGTGGCATCGAAGGCTCCGGCCGTGGTAGGATAACCTGCGTCGCGGACCCCCGATCCACCAATTAAACGGCCGTCATCGTCATAAGCCGCTGTAAAACCCCAGCTGTCAGCCGAAGAGCCCACGAAGGAAGCAAATTCAATTTCCGGATCGATGATCAGCGGAAGGCTAGCGTCGTAATCTCCAAGCGCATACGTCAGGCGATACGTGTCATCCTCAAGTGTTTCCAAACGATAAGCACAATCGACTTCTGTCATTTGGCTGCCCTGCATTTGGTAGGCAAATGGCGGCGCCTCTGTGATGTGTCCCCAAGCACCGGTAGCGTCCATTCCTTCTCCCACGCGAGGCCCTAACAAATGCTTGAGGCTACCGTCTGCTTGCAACGCCGTTTCCAAGCCGCGATACACCGCAACTATCTGATCGGGATCGGCGCCAGGATCAACCCTCCAGTCGCATTTGATGTGGGCGGCATCCCCTCTCATTCCATCGATGAAACCGTGAACCCCGGGCCACACGTGGGCCAATTTCAATTTGCCTGAAGGCTGCACCGCTCGGGCCCATTTTGATGGATCATTCCCGCGGTAATAAGAAAGATGGTGGTCCGAAGGGTGGCTCGCAATGGTTGGGTGTTCAATTGAACCGCCCTCCCATTCCACATCCAAGACATACTTGCTCAGGCCTGCTGGAACCGATTCATGTCGGGCGAGCGCATCATATCCCGATGCGAGCATTCCGGCCTTCCACCCTTTTTCAGTCAGCCACCAGTCGCCGCCATAAACACGGGCCTCCGCGCGGACCTCATCGTGGAATTGTCCTTCATTGGGCACAAACCAGACGCCTTCAGGAACGTGACCGCGCTGCAGCATTCGTGCATCGCTTTCATCGGTTTGCGCAGAAGCACAGATGCCGGAGGCTAGCCCTACGAAGACCAGAATCAATACGGTTATGTGCTTGTCGTCACGCAACATCGGGAGTGGAACAGATTGCTTTCTAACAAATAACGGACAAAAGGCGGTGCAGGTTGCCTTCGCCTTGCGCGCGAGACAAACATTGTTTTCAATCTAGGCCAACTGCTCTGTGAGCAACCTCATCTCGATGACAGGAGACATTCGCTCATGGAGGATTCGGTGGACGGAATCCGCAATGGGCGTTTCCACCGAAAAATGCTCTTTCATGCGGTGAATTCCCTGAGAACCGTTGAATCCCTCCGCCACCATGTTCATCTCCATCATTGCCCCTTTTACGCTGTACCCTTTGCCAATCATCATGCCCAAGGTCCGGTTGCGGCTGTGCGGACTGTAGGCGGTCACCAACAAATCGCCGAGGTATGTGCTTTCCTTGACGTCGCGGTCCATTTGGTGCACCGCCGCCAGAAATCGCTTCATTTCTTGGGAAGCATTGCTGATGTATACGCTGAGAAAATTGTCCCCATACCCCAATCCCAGTACGATTCCGGCCCCAATGGCATAGACATTCTTGAGCACCGCCGCCAACTCCGCTCCCACTACATCTTGGCTGGTTTGAACTCGGATGTAGCGCGTGGCAAATGCTTCTGACAAGGTTTGAGCCAGCTCCAAATCCGGGCAGGCCATGGTGAGGTAACTCAACTTTTCACGCGCCACTTCCTCTGCATGGCAAGGCCCTGCTAATAAGCCAATGCGCTCATACGGAACATTGAACTGCTTGTGCAAATAGCGCGCGGGGATGCTATCGTACTCCACCACCATGCCCTTGATGGCATTGATGATGATCTTGTCTTCCATGCCCTGCGGGTTGTGCGCTTGAATCACTTCATCCAAATGGATGGAAGGAATGGCAAAGATCAACACATCACTGGCATCGATGATTTCCTGCATGCTGTTGGAAACCGTGAGCTTATTGGAATCAAAGGCGATGCTTTGGATGTAATGCGGATTGCGGCCAAATTCCATCAAATGCTCCCGGGTTTCCTCCCTTCGTACCCACCAATTCAGGTGCTCTTTGTTGGTGAGCACCATCTTGGCAATGGCCGTGGCCCAGGAGCCGCTTCCGATAAGTCCGTAACGCAAGTTGGATGGCATGGGGCCAAAGGTAATGGAGAGCACCTTGTGTCTGCCGCAAAAGTGAGGCGGTACGGTTTCCGAGCGCTACCTTTGCCCTCGCATCCAGCACATTCGATAAAAACATGAGCGACGATCTTCTCAAAAAAGTCATCAGCCACGCGAAGGAATACGGCTTTGTGTTTCCTTCCAGTGAAATTTATGATGGCCTGTCCGCGGCCTATGACTACGGCCAACTCGGTGCCGAGTTGAAAAACAACATCAAGCAGTACTGGTGGACTGCGATGGTTCGGATGCACGAAAACATCGTTGGCATCGACGCTTCGATTTTCATGCACCCCACCACTTGGAAAGCTTCCGGACACGTTGATGCATTCAACGACCCACTAATCGACAACAAAGACTCCAAAAAGCGCTACCGCGCCGATGTCTTGATCGAAGACCACATTGCCAAGATTGAAGCGAAAATCAACAAAGACGTGGCCAAGGCGGCGAAGCGATTTGGGGAGGCCTTTGACGAGCGTCAATTCCGCGAAACCAACGGACGCATTCTGGACCGTCAAAAGCAAATTGATGACATCAACAGTCGGTTCAAATCGGCCATGGAGGCGGATGATTTAGCGGCGGTCAAGGCCCTGATCGAAGACCTGGGGATTGCCGATCCGGACACCGGCAGCCGAAATTGGACCGATGTGCGGCAATTCAACCTCATGTTCAAAACAGAATTGGGTGCCGTGAGCGGGGACAGCGGTGTGATTTACTTGCGGCCCGAAACCGCCCAAGGGATCTTCGTCAATTACCTCAACGTCCAGAAAAGCGGCCGCATGAAGTTGCCGTTTGGCATTGCGCAGATTGGAAAGGCCTTCCGAAATGAAATCATCGCCCGTCAGTTCATTTTCCGCATGCGGGAATTTGAACAGATGGAAATGCAATTTTTCGTCAAGCCCGGCACCCAGGAAAAGTGGTACGAATACTGGAAGGAGGCCCGCCTCAAATGGCACAAAGCCTTGGGATTTGGCGAAGGCATGCACCGGTTCCACGATCACATCAAGTTGGCGCACTACGCCGAGGCTGCTTCGGACATCGAATTCAACTTTCCCATGGGCTTCAAAGAGCTCGAAGGGGTGCATTCACGCACGGATTTTGACTTGAAGCAACACGAAGAACACAGCAACAAGAAATTGCGGTACTTCGATCCTGAGACCCAAGAAAGCTATGTGCCTTATGTCGTCGAAACGTCCATTGGATTGGACCGAATGTTCTTGGCAACGCTGAGCGCGGCCCTTCAAGAAGAAACATTGGAGGACGGATCACAGCGCACCGTGCTCCGCATTCCGGCGCCTTTAGCCCCTGTCAAAGCCGCGGTATTGCCGTTGCTCAAAAAGGATGGATTGCCTGAAAAAGCGCGCGAAATCTTGAAAATGTTGCAACTCGAGAACAACGTCCAGTACGACGAGAAAGACGCCATTGGTCGACGCTACCGCCGACAGGATGCCATTGGAACACCGCTCTGCATCACCGTGGACCACGACACACTCACGGACCAAGCCGTGACCATCCGCGACCGCGACACCATGGCCCAAGAACGGATTCCCATTGCTGACTTGGCCGCACGTGTTCACGAAAAAGTGGGCCTTGCACAACTGTTTAACTCCAACTCATGAACCTGACCGATCTTCACCTTGAAGGCGAACGAGCGCTAATCCGCGTTGATTTCAATGTGCCGTTGAATGAAGCGCGCGAAGTGACAGACGACACGCGCATTCGGGCAGCGCTGCCAACCATACAATACGTCCTATCACAGGGTGGATCCGTAGTGCTCATGTCACATCTTGGAAGGCCAAAAGGACCCGATGCCCAATTCAGTCTCAAGCATGTTTTGCCGCGACTTGAAGCGCTACTCGGTCAGTCTGTGAAATTCGCGCCCAATTGTGTGGAAGACACCGCACTCGATGTCACACAATCATTGAAACCCGGCGAAGTTGCCTTGCTCGAAAACCTGCGGTTTCATCCCGAAGAAAAAGCCGGTGATGAATTCTTCGCTGGTCAACTCGCTGAGAACGGTACCGTGTACATCAATGATGCCTTTGGAACAGCACATCGCGCCCATGCCTCCACAGCGGTAATCGCCCGATTCTTTCCAGAAGACAAGGCCTTTGGATTGCTGCTGGCGAAAGAAATTGATGCCCTTCAAAAGGTACTCGCCCATCCTGAAGCGCCCCTCACCGCTATCATTGGTGGTGCGAAAGTCAGTTCAAAATTGGGCATCATCGAACACCTCATCGGTCGCGTGGATCGTTTGATTGTCGGCGGCGGAATGGCGTACACATTTGTTCAGGCGCAGGGCGGAAAAATCGGCAATAGCCTGGTGGAATCGGAAATGCACGCACAAGCGCTGGCCATTTTGGAAAAGGCAAAAGCCACTGGAACGGAATTGTTGTTGCCGCATGATACGCTCATTGCCGATCAATTTGCCGCCGATGCGGCAACGGATGTGGTGGAAACCAATGCCATCCCCGACGGCTGGATGGGACTGGACATTGGGCCAGAAACCACGCAACGGTTCGTCGAAGCGGTGCTAAGCTCAAGAACAGTACTCTGGAATGGCCCTATGGGCGTATTTGAAATGGACGCCTTCGCCAAAGGGACGAACGCCGTGGCCGATGCACTTGCAGAAGCAACTTCCAAAAGCGGTGCATTCACGCTGATCGGAGGTGGAGATTCTGTGGCTGCCATCAACAAGGCGGGCTTGGCCGAAAAGGTCAGTTATGTCAGTACCGGGGGTGGGGCGATGTTGGAATACTTGGAAGGCAAAGAGTTGCCGGGAATCGCGGCCATGCGGTCATGAAGAGCACACGCTTCGTTGGGATTCTGCTCATATGCATGCTTGCTTGGAGTGCATCGCTGCTCGCCCAAGAACGCGTCAATGTTTACCCCGACCATCGCATGCTTTGGAGCGAATTGATGCTCCATTCAGAACAAGGATTGATCCGCGAGGGAAACGACTGGCGTGGCACTGTGCTCTGGACGACCCGTCCGGGAGAATTGTTTGAGGGGTATTCTTCGAGCTCTTTCGATTTGAAATTCACCGTGCGTGATGGCCACTTGATTCAAGGCGATTCCAATTTTAGCGATGCCGTATTGTACACCTTGGACGGCAATACGATCTACATTGGCGACAGTACTTTTCCTCTGGACCTGGTCTACACGATTCAGCCAGATGCACTCGACCCAAGCGCCTTTGGCTTGTACAAAGAAGACAGCATCAGCGTGTTCGACCGCATCTGCGTGTTCGAAGGCAAGCCTTCTCCAGAAGTGTTGTTTGGGTTTCTGCTGGCGCTAGGCCTGCTCTGAACCGATGGGCTGAATCAGGCTACTGCCTCCAGTGCCTCCACGTGGAACTCAAATTGCTCCATGATTTGGTTGGTGAGCAGCTTTTCACAAGCCTCTTTTACTTGCGATTCCGCTTCGGCTTGATTGGCAGCTTCCACCTCCAAGGTGATGTGCTTGCCAATACGGACCTGGTCAATGCCGGCCAGTCCAATATTTTTCATGTTGCTCGAAACGGCCTTCCCTTGCGGGTCCAATAAGGCGGGCAAAGGCATGATGTCAATGGATGCGCTGAATTTCATGGTCGAAGCTTAAAGTGTGTTTAATTCGGTTGAATGAATTTTCCGAAGAATGCATACAAAAGTAACGCGGCTTGCAATCCCAAACCGAATGCGCGGCCAAAAATTGCCACCACGATTCCAACAATGACCAGCGCTACCAAAAGCACAATTCGCTTGCGGTCGTATTCGGGTGTTTTGCCCCATCCTTTGAGGTCCATCATGGGGCGGTCACTGATCATCCACCAGGGAATCAGCGTGGAACCGATGAAGACGGATGCCACAACCGTGACCACGCCCCCAATGCCATACAAACCCCACGAACCAAACATCTCGTACTGAGCAGCCGTGAGCAAAATACCGATCCACCACAACGCACCAGCGGGTGCAGGCATCCCACGAAATCCCGTTCCATCTGACCCCGCAGCGTATTCAACATTGAACCGAGCCAAGCGCCAAGTCGCGGCCATGGCCATGGTCAAGGGCAAAAACTTCAAGGGTGCTGGAATCGCGGGTGCCCATGCATGGAGAAACATGACCCCAGCAATGGCAGGAGTGACCCCACTGGAAACCGCATCCGCAATGCTATCCAGCTGCAACCCCATCGGACCTTCGGTTCGGGTCCAGCGCGCTACGATTCCGTCCAGCAAGTCAAACAGCTGACCAGCCATCCAAATCATTGCCAACGCCAGCATCCCCCATCCGCGCTCGCCTTGGGCCAATGCGCCATATTCCGAAAACGATTCACCCGTAAGGTTCCCATTCACTGCCGCACCAAAAGGCCAAACGAACAGCCCAATGATGACCAGTACACCGGACAACAAGTTGCCCATGGTCAACGCGTTGGCATAATATTTATGAAGTCCCATGCCACGAAAGTACATTTCTCCGCCTAGGAATGTAACCTCCCCCCGTCGTTTTCGTATATTTGCTGTCCTGTTTAACGTAAATAGGATTTGAGGGTCCGATGGCCGAGTGGCTAGGCTCAGCTCTGCAAAAGCTGCTACAGCGGTTCGAATCCGCTTCGGACCTCAACGATTGAAAAGGAAGCCCCGTTATCCCTGAGATAGCGGGGCTTTTTGCTTGGATAAAGAACGGATTCCCGAAAAGCTCACTTTTATCTATCTTCCAAGTTGTATAGTCCCCTTACCATTTACCCAAGCCCTGTGTCATGCGCAACAATCTCCGACAACCTATAGCCTATATGTTCATCCTTCTCACGATGAGTATGTCGGTGGGGTGTAACTTCTTCAAGGTTTCAACACAATACTCGATCACTTCCGAACAATTAGAAATTGCCAAAGAAGATTATATCATTGTCCATCTGCCATGGGGGGATGCATACCATCTCAATCACCTAAAGATTGATGCCGACAAGAACGAAATCACAGGCACAAAGCAGATCATTGATCGGAAGCATCAACTTGTGCAAAACGTAACACCGTCTGGGAACAGGTATAAACCGCATTTGAATCCTCGTCAAGAGGAATTGCACCTGTCCATCAACAAACATGACGTGATTTCCGAACCAGAGGGTCGGGTTAAAATTCTAATTGGAGACATCGAAAAAGTAGAAGTATACAATAGACAGACCGAGGCGCTTATCCTTCAGTATGTCGGTGGGGCCGTGGTTTTTGCTGGCGTCGCCTTCATCATCTTTCTTTTAACAAAATCCTCCTGCCCGTTCGTCTACACCTTGAATGGCACAGATTACAATTTCCGAGGAGAAATCTATGGTGGTGCCATCGCTCCAAACCTCGAACGAGACGATTACATGCCTTTGCCGGGGTTTGCTCCTGTAGACAGTGTCTTCAAGCTGAAAATAACCAACGAACTCAAGGAGAGACAGTACACCGATGTGGCGGAACTTCTAATGGTGGAGCATTCTGAAAATATCGAGGTCCTGATGGATAGCTATGGAAATCCATATTCATTGGAGCATCCCGTTGCTCCGAGCAGTGCTCAGACAGATTCGGGCAACGACTACCTCACAGAGATTCAAACACAAGATGAGATAGCATTTCAGTTCTTCGATGAAACGGATGAAAACAAAGACTTCAGCGGCATCGATTTAAATTTCATTTCTACAGCTTCGACAAATGAGATGAAACTGGTTCTTCATCTGAAAAACACCGTTTGGCTGGATCATATGTTCGAACGATTCGGAGCCTTAATGGGAGATCAATACAATCGGATAACTTCGAAGCAAAATAGCACTCCCTCCGAACAGAAAATCCAATGGTCAAAAGACGAAGGAATCATGCTCGCTATCAAGCTCAAAACAGCCAATGGTTGGAGAACAATTGATCACATTAATACCGTGGGACCACTTGCAGCACGAAGCATCATTGTGCCCATTGATCAATCATGCGCGGCGGGAGATGAAGTCATCATTCGACTTGAATCCGGTTATCACTTCTGGGAAGTGGACTATGCCGCAATGGATTTTACTAGCAACGAATCACTCGAAATCAAACGGCTCCCACTGAGGGACGCCGTGGATGAGAATAACGCAAACCTTTTGCCTTCGATTGCCGATTGCGACGGCCATTATTTGGAACAGACTTACATCGGTGCAGAAGCGATTTTGACATTTGACGGCCTCCCAGCGCTTCAAAGCGAAAGAACTGCAAGTTTATTCTTACGTACCAGAGGATACTATGAATACATCCGCGACTACCCTGGAAAGCCTGACATCGCCGAATTGAAAAAATTCCGAACGACAGGAACATTCGCTCATTTTGCAAAAACGCGGTTTACAGCGACTGCGGATTTTCAAGACTGATCTTTCGAGCATATGTCAGACATCGAAAATACCGAAGCTGCTGAATTGGCTCTGAAGGCTCGCATTCGACCCGTTGACATCGATTATGCAACGATTCGAGCTTCAAAAAAACAAGCAACGGTCTTTGGATCGGCGAAACGAAAACTGCACCGACGACGTCTTTTGAAAAATGCAATCGTCATCTTGCGATTGTATCGAACTCCCGGGAGAGTTCTGCGGATTTTGAATTCAATTCGGAAAAGGCGCAATGCGATCGCTGGTGGCAACAACGTCTACAAAGTCGTTTCCATAGGACACCGGCATTTTTGGAGAATGAATATCCCCGCTTGGGAAGCGCCACTCTTTGATGCCTTTTTGAGCAGTGAACTTCATCGACTTGAGCCGCATCACCAAACCAGTCATCGCCTGACCTTGACCTATTTGGCAATTACGAAGAAGTGCCCGCTGAAATGCGAACATTGCTTCGAGTGGGACAACCTGAACCAAAAAGAAAAAATCAGTTCAGCAAACATCCATACCATGATTGAAAACCTTCAATCAATTGGTACTACGAACATTGCCTTTACCGGGGGAGAACCAATGCTGCGGGTGCAGGAAATTGGGGGTGCGATTCAAAAGTATAAAGACCGCTCAGCCTTTTGGATCATCACCTCTGGATTCAATTTCACAGAAGAAAATGCTGCTCGATTAAAAACAGCTGGTCTCACAGGAGTTGTGGTGAGCATTGATCATCACGATCCACATCAACACGATGTGTTTAGACAGACTGAAGGTTCATTCAGAGATGCCTTGACTGCCGTGAAGTTCAGCATTGAAAATGACTTCGTCACCGCGATCTCAACGTGCATTACGAAAGCCAATGCCACACGGGAATATCTCGATGAATTCATGGAATTTGCGAGAGATTTAGGGGTTGGGTTTGTGCAATTTTTAGAGCCTCAACCTGTGGGTCATTATGCCATGAAGAATGTCATGCTCAAGCCTGATCAATTGAATTTGCTTGAGGAAGTGTTTTTGTCTTACAATCAAGAAGCGTCCTATCGAGATTTTCCAATTATCGTATACCACGGCTATTACCAACGCCGGGTTGGCTGCATGGCCTCCGGAAATAGAATGGTGTATGTAGACACCAACGGTGACTTCATGAAGTGTCCTTTCTGTCACGAAAAATCCGGAAGCCTGTTGGATGAAAATTTTGAAACCACAATCAATGAGATGAATATGGAAAGCTGCTCAAGCTTTGGGAGCTTTGGGTAATCCCATCTTGGCACTGAGCGCCGCGAGGGGTCCATTGTCGAACACAGCGAAACCCCAAAACCCGTCCGCTTCGGACCTCATCGATCAAAAAGAAAGCCCCGTTGTCATTGCGATAGCAGGGCTTCTTTCGTTTTTCGATGACGACCTTCTGATATAACAAAACGGACTCATTGGTCTTGGAAAGACAAGAGGAAAGGAATGCACAACGGCCTTCACCGTCCAAAATGTCTTCGTAAATGACCTGAATTCTGCGTCTCATACCTCGCTACGATCGACAATTGACTTTCTGACAATCCGCTGACGAAGATGATTGGTGTAACCCGAAACCAATGAGAAACATTTGCGGAAAATATTCCAATGAGAAATCAAACCCACCTCATCGCTCTAACCTTGGGACTCTTATTGATCTCAACGATCTCTTCAGCACAAACCATTGATTGTGCAGGAGTTGCAAATGGGACAGCACTCACAGATGAATGCGGCGTGTGCCAGCAAGCATACATCTACAACTTCATCACGCATGCCGTGGTGTTTGTGGACAACGCCAACGAAGCCGAAGCTGGCGCCAATGAAATCGTCGTTTTTCCAGATGACCCTGCCAATCCCTACTGGGGTGCGAGTTGCGCAGAAGTATTGGGCTGCACCGATGCAACGGCCTGCAATTTCAATTACCTCGCAACAGATGACGATGGTACATGTGGCATTGAAGACGACTGCA
>Ga0315315_10001495_pt1 | contig 21475 bp, 16 predicted proteins | sample M140m3416metaG_FD_203699 | JGI IMG/M metagenome (GOLD analysis project Ga0315315, IMG submission 203699) | Ammonia-oxidizing marine archaeal communities from Monterey Bay, California, United States - M1 40m 3416 | ecosystem: Environmental > Aquatic > Marine > Intertidal zone | place: USA...
TAAAGCGCTCTTTATTTAATGCAATACTTCTATCTGATAATTGGTCTTCAGTATCTATCCAATCCGCTAAAGGCTCTTCATTAAAATTTAAAGATAACTCGTAGGTCAAACGCCAATTTTTAGAAAATAAAAACCATCCATCTGTTCCGAAAAGATTTCCATAACCACCATTTTTATAGTAGCGATTTGTTGAAATTAATCCGAGTCTTGAATTTTTATTAATTAGTCGTTGGTACCTTAGAACATTCACAAATGACTGCCCTCCTTGTCCCAAGTAGGAGCGATCCTCCCCAGCTACCTGATATACAGAATTTTGATCTATGGCTGATAGAAAGTAAACTCTCTCTTTTTTCCCTTGACTGATCAGTTTTGTTGAAATTAAAGGATTATTTATCGATCTGGAATAGAATGCTCCATTGGTGTACTGAACAATATCTGTTCCTCTATTAAAAAAAGGTCTTCTTTCAGGGTATTCTAAAGCTACGGATGAGTTAATGTCAATTTGTGTTACATCTGCTTCTACCTGAGAAAAATCAGGATTAAGTGTTATTTCCAAAGTGCTGTTTTTATTTAGATCAAGATTTAATCCCAACCCTGCGTTGGGCTTAATTTTATTATAAATAAGAGATCCGTTAGCTATTTTTTTTTGTCCTCCAAGACCTGCAGCTATATAGGGGAGTAATTCTATTCTTTTTTCAATGGTTATTCCATTAAGAACCAGTTTGTCAGAGGTTTGACATACCTGACAAGGATCTGTCCTATCAAAAGGTTGACTTCTTATATCAATAGGAATACCATTTCTAAATGCTTGCCTTGTAATGTTAAAATTCCATTCTTGATTAATTCCATTTGGGAATGGGAGTGATGAGAATGGAATTTTAAATTCTACCTGATATCCGTCTGAAACAATAGTTCCCATGGTATCATATTCCAAATTAAAACTAATGTCATATCGATCCTCGTCTGTGAGCGCATTTATAGCTCTAGCATCTAACTGACTACCGAAGGCATTAGCAAGAAGTAAATAATTATTTCTCCCGTCGGCGTATGTATCAAAGCGTACCAATACAAAATCATCACTGATCATACCAAAATCGTCTCTAGAACGAACAGAAGCACGAATTTCTCCTGGCTTTGCATAGGCATAAATACCTACGTATAAATGGGTATCTGAATAAAGAATATATGCAGTAGTTTTTTCTTCTGGGGGTATGTTATTTCCTGGATTTACCTCATAGTCTAAAATTACTTTTTGGGCGCCCTTCCATTCGTTACTTTCTATAATCCCATCAATTAAAATTTCAGGAGCTTGGAGTTTTTTAGGATTATATGTGTCTTGTCCATACACAAAACATATTACCAATAAAAAAAGAGAGGTAAAATAATTGATTTTCAATTGATTGTATTTTACAAAGTTCGCAAGTTATATAATTATACTCATTTCTGAAATTTTAGCTTAATAAGAGCTATTTTTTTAATACATTTCAATTCAAAATTTAATCATAAAACTAATTTTAAATGAATTCAATGAAAAAAATCATCTTTTTAATTTTATTTATAGCTTCTAATTTTTTAGTTGCTCAGAATATCGCATTCGAACAGGTAGCAATTAAAGTAGAACCTGGAAAAGGACAATATGTTTTAGATCTTTTAGATAGCTTTTATGGAAATATTGACAAACCTGAAGGTGTTAGCATTTCTTTAAATAGAGTTTATTTTAAATCTGAAGATGTTGAAGCTACTCATTATCTAGGGTTTTCAGGATCGTTAGAAGGTCTTGCTGCTCTAAGAAAAATTAGAGATGGAGACAAATATCTTCTCTTTAACTCTAGTATTTTAGGATTTGGTAATATCGTATCTGTTGTAGGAGGTAATTCAATAATGAGGATGAATGTTTCTGATAGAGGAGAGGCAATTGCACAGATGTGGAAATGGAGAGTTGACGATCCAGGAAGCTTTGTTAAAGAATTTACTGATCTTATAAAAGGTTTTCCTCAGGAAGGATACCTTTCACTTGGCCAATTTTCACATGGAATTGGAAGTGATGGCGGAAATATGTATGTTTATATGACGCATGATGATTATGAAGCTGCACTTGGATGGGGCCCTAAGACTCCACAACAACAAGAGGCTTTCGCAAAGTTTGGAAATAATACATCTAAATATTCTGATTTTTTAGGAACTGTTACGATGGTTAATTTAAAGACCTGGTAAAAGAATTTATATATAAAAAAGCCCTCCCATCCAGGAGGGTTTTTTTATATATAAATTCTTTTATCTTTAACATAATAAGTGTCTAACTATCCTATGCCTTTATTAATAGTATCTCTCGGAATTCTTTTTTTATTTTTTTTAATTGTAATCTGTCGACTTAATGCATTCATCGCTTTTATTATAGTTGCTATTGGAATTGGAATCGGTCAAGGTATGCCCTTAGGTGCCTTGGTAAGCTCAGTAGAAAAGGGAATTGGCAATACTTTAGGATTTTTAGTAATGATTCTTGGTCTAGGGGCTATGCTAGGTAAGCTTGTTGCTGAGAGTGGTGCAGCACAACAAATAACCAATGGTCTGATTAGAATTTTTGGAGTTAAAAACACTAAAGCAGCGGTTATGTTAACTGGTTTTATCGTAGGAGTTACAATGTTTTACTCAGTAGGATTTGTAGTTCTTGTACCACTTGTCTTTACAGTTGCTTCTGCAACTGGACTTTCTCTTATAGGGGTTGGGCTTCCAATGCTTGCCGCTTTATCAGTTACTCATGGATTTTTACCTCCCCATCCTGCACCTTCAGCCTTATCTGTTATGTTTGATGCTGATATAGGAAAGACACTCTTATACGGTATTATATTAGCTATACCCGCTATTTTGATTTCTGGACCATTACTTACTCGTTTTCTTCCGAAAGTAGAAGCCAAACCATTAAAAGAATTTATGGCTTCAAAAACTTTTAATGCTTCGGAACTTCCAAGTTTGACAAATAGTTTACTAACGGCCTTATTGCCAGTTTTATTAATTGGTTTTGCTACTATAATTTCTAGTTTCCTTAATGTAAACAGTACTTTGTATGATCTTGTTAATTTTATTGGAAATCCGGTCATAGCTCTTTTACTAACACTTTTAATTGGAACCTATACACTTGGTGTTGCCCGAGGAAAATCTATGGATGATATTATGAAAATTTATGCTACTGCAGCATCTGGAATTACTATGGTTTTACTAATTATTTCTGGTGCAGGTGCTTTAAAGCAAATCTTGATAGATAGTGGCGTAAGTCAGTATATCGGTGGACTATTACAAATAACTTCTTTATCCCCTTTACTTATAGGGTGGATTATAGCGACGCTGATTCGCTTCTCAGTTGGTTCTGCAACAGTTGCAGGGCTAACTACAGCGGGTATTGTATTGCCTTTAGTTCAAACAACAGATGTAAGTCCAGAACTAATGGTTCTAGCTATAGGCTCTGGTAGTTTAATGCTTTCTCATGTAAATGATAGCGGGTTTTGGCTGTTTAAGGAATATTTTAATTTAAGCGTAAAAGAAACCCTTTCTACGTGGACGGTTATGGAAACTAGTATTGGAATTTCCGGCCTGCTTGGGGTCTTATTTTTAAATCAATTTATCTAAAAATGAGTAAACAATTAAAATATCGTTTAGAAGCCATGGGACTTGAATTACCACCTGCACCAAAACCAGCTGGCATTTATCGTCCAATTTTAATAATTGATAATCAGCTCTATGTTTCTGGTCAAGGACCCGTTATGAAAGACGGGAGCTTAATGCAAGGAAAAGTGGGTTCTGTATTAGACAAAGAAGAAGGTAAAGTTGCTGCACGACAAGTAGGATTAACTATGCTTTCAACTATTATTACCCATGCTCCAAAAGAATTAAGAATAAAAAGAGTTATAAAAGTATTAGGCATGGTTAATGCTACTCCAGAATTTGAAAACCACCCTTATGTAATCAACGGATTTAGTGAGCTTTTTGCTGAAGTTTTTGGTCAAGAAAATGGGATAGGTGTTCGTAGTGCAGTAGGTATGAACTTACCTCAAAATATCCCTGTAGAGATAGAGGCTGCCTTTTTACTAGAAAAATAGCATTTATGTTGAAAGATCAATGGTACAGAGTAAAGGATAAGGCTAAATTAATTACCCCAGCCTTATTGATTTATCCGGAGCGAGTCAAACAGAATATTGAATCCATGATTGCTATTTCTGGAGATGTAAATCGACTAATACCACACGTTAAAACTTATAAAATGTCATCTGTAGTAAAACTACAAATGAGCTATGGGATTAAAGAATTTAAGTGCGCTACACTTGGTGAATTACAAATGTTAATTTCTTGTAGAGTAAAACATATATTATTTGCCATCCAACCTACTAGAGAAAAACTGATTCGAATTCTTGAAGCTCAAAAACAATATCCTGAAATTAGTTTTTCTACTCTTGTTGATAATGAAGATTCTTTAACTCTTTTTTCAAATTTAGCTGAAACTCAGAATCAGAAAATCAATTTATGGTTGGATATTAATAACGGAATGAACAGAACAGGAGTTGTCACCAAATCTGCACCAGAACTTTATATGAAAATATATAATGACATCAATATCAGTGCAAAAGGGATACATGTTTATGATGGCCATATTAGACCAAAAAATTTGCAACAACGAATAGATCAGTGTAATATTGATTTTCAACCAGTCATGGAATTAATTGCTGAAATTCAAAATCTTGGTGGAGAAGTTCCAGAAAAAATCACAGGGGGTTCCCCTAGCTTTTATCCACACGCTTTGAATAAATCAAACCGTTTAAGCCCAGGAACTACACTTTTGTGGGATTTGGGATATCAAAATATATGGAGTGAATCCCCATTTGTTCATGCTGCTATCTTAGCAATACGCTTGATAAGCAAGCCAAACACTAACTTAATGTGCTTTGATCTTGGACATAAGGCTGTAGCCTGCGAAATGCCACTACCACGTGTTGAAATTATAGGTTTAGAAGGAGCTTTGCATAAAGGGCAAAGCGAAGAACATCTTATAGTTGAGCATAAAGATGCCAATAATTATAAAGTAGGCGATTTATTTTATGCAATTCCCTATCACATATGTCCTACCGTAGCAAAATATAATAAAGCATATACTGTTGTTAAAGAAGAACTAGATGGTGTTTGGAATATTGAAGCAAGAGATTATCAACAAGAAATATAGATATGAAATTTATATTTGACGCTCATTTAGATCTTTCCATGAATGCTTTAGAATGGAACCGTGATTTTCGTTTACCTGTTCATACAATTCGAAAAAGCGAGAAAGGTATGATCGATCTACCAGACAGGGGGGGAGGAACTGTATCTTTTCCAGCTTTAAGACAGGGTAATATTGGTCTATGTGTTGCCACTCTAATTGCTCGTTATGTAAAACCTGGAAATTCACTACCTGGCTGGAATTCATCGGAACAAGCTTGGGCTCAAAGCCAAGGTCAACTTGCGTGGTATAAGGAAATGGAATCTCAAAAGGAGCTGATTCAAATTAAAACTTCACAAGAGTTAAAAATGCATCTTCAAGTTTGGCAAGATGACTTATTAAATTCTCCATTAGGGTATGTTTTAAGCTTGGAAGGTGCAGATTCTATAATCTCTATGGAACATTTAGAAATAATGCATCAAAAAGGCTTACGCGCAATAGGACCTGCACATTATGGACCAGGTACTTATGCTTTTGGAACTGATTCTATTGGAGGAATAGGTGAAAAAGGAAAAAATTTGATAAAAAAGATACAAGAGCTAAACCTAATCTTAGACGCCACACATCTTTGTGATAAGAGTTTTTGGGAAACTTTAGATATTTATGAAGGACCAATATGGGCAAGTCATAGCAACTGTAGATATTGGGTTCCAAATGAGCGACAATTTGAAGACAAACAAATTAAAGCACTATTAGATCGAGGAGCGGTTATTGGAATGGCTTTTGATGCTTGGATGATGTTGCCCAACTGGAGGCGAGGGATTACAATACCAGAAACTAGCGGTCTTGTTATAGAAACTATAGTCAATCACATAGACCATATTTGTCAACTTGCTGGAAATTCAGAGCATGTGATGATTGGATCAGATTTGGATGGGGGATTTGGTAAAGAACAATGTCCAAGTGATTTAGACACGATAGCTGATTTACAGAAGCTAGACTCTATTCTCAGTAAACGTGGATATTCTGAAGATGATATTCAAAAGATTTTATCTCAAAACGGAATTACTTTTTTACTAAAAAATCTTCCTTAATATCTATTGTTTTCATAATAGGTCAAATTGACAACTTTTTAAATTACAATACTCTGATAGTTAATTCGATTCATAAAAACATTGTCGGTTAAAATTCAACGGCTATATTTAAAGAATATAAATCAATGGTAATATGAAATTGAATCACTGGATACTATATTTATTTATTTTAAGTATAAATGTTAATGCTCAAAGGGAATATGAAGAAGATGCGCGAGAATTTGGTATTCAAAGCCTGGATCGCTTTAAAAGTTTTTTAGCTCTTGCTAATGATGCATCTAAGGGAAATGAAATACAAGACAATATTCGTTGGGCAGAAGAGCAACTTTATATGCATGATTTTGAGTTAAAGTTATTAGAAACTTCTTCTCTGCCATTAATGATTGCGAATCTTACAGTTAATGACAAACTTCCTACTATAGCATTTTATATGCACTTAGATGGTCAGGCAGTTGATCGCTCAAAATGGAATCAAGATGATCCTTATAAAGCTGTAGTTAAACAAAAAACACAAACTGGCTTTCAGACTGTTTCATGGGATGTATTAAAAGACGATAATATTGATGATTTAAGAATTTTTGCTCGATCTAGTTCTGATGACAAAGGACCCTTTTCTATGTTTTTAACTGCATTGGATTATTTAAAGAGTAAAAATAAAAATCCTGCCTATAATATAAAATTGATTCTCGATTTTGAGGAAGAGCAAAGTTCTCCTGGGCTTCCTGAGTCTGTAAAAACAAACAAGGAAGAATTACTTGCTAAGCTTTTATTAATCCTAGACGGCCCAATGCACGCCTCAGGACGCCCAACTTTAGTTTTTGGTAATCGTGGAATTGCTACTTTAACCTTAACAACCTTTGGACCAATAACAGCTCAACATAGTGGTCATTATGGAAATTATATTCCTAATCCTGCCCTTGCACTGACAAAAGTCTTGGCTTCGATGAAGGACGAATTAGGTCGAGTGGTTATCCCTGGTTTTTATAATGGTATTACAATAGATTCGGCTACTAAAAAAGTTTTGGAGGCAGTTCCCTCAGAGGATGCTTCTATAAAATCACGTACTCAAATTTCATCTACAGATCAAGTAGGGCAGACCTATCAGGAATCTATTCAATACCCCTCATTGAATATTAGAGGCATGCAAAGTGGATGGGTTGGTAAAGAGGCAAGAACAATTATTCCTGCGACTGCTACAGCAGAAATAGATATACGCTTGGTTGTTGAAAGTGATCCAGAAGCTCTAATTATTGGAGTTCAAAAGCATATTGAAGATTTGGGCTATACTGTTTTGAATTCTGAACCAAAGAAGGAAGAACGTTTGACTAATTCAAAAATTATTAGACTAAATTCAAAAATTGCTTATCCCGCATTTAGAACAGATACTCAGACTAAAGAGGGAAAATGGTTGACTAAGATTATTAAAGATTATTTTAGTGAGAGTCCTGTGATAATTAGAACAAGTGGCGGTTCTGTACCTATTTCACCTTTTGTTTCTGAATTGGGAGTTCCCGCGATAGGTGTTCCTACCGTGAATCTAGACAATAATCAACACAGCCCTAATGAGAACATACGAGTTGGAAATTATTTGAAGGGAATTGAAACATATTTAGCAATTTTAACAACAAATTTTAAATAAATGATTTTAATTAAACTTAAATAATTAGTTGTTTTTTTAGTTTTTATTAATTTAATTCAAAATATAATCAATGAAAAAAAATAAAGACTCGCGAAGAAATTTTTTAAAAAAAAGTGTCGTTATACCCTCTATAATGATACTTCCAAGACATGTCCTTGGAGGAAAAGATTTTATATCTCCTAGTGACAAATTAAATATTGCGGGAATCGGTGTGCGAAAATGGGGAATGGGTGCAAATAATTTATCACAATGTAGAAATGAAAATATTGTAGCCCTATGTGATGTAGATCAAAAGCAAGCAGCACCAACATATAAAAAATACCCAAAAGCTAAGGTTTATAATGACTACCGAATAATGCTTGAAAAACAAAAAGATATTGACGCTGTTATTGTAGCTACACCAGATCATAATCATGCAGTAATTACAATGCTAGCCATGAAAATGGGAAAACACGTTTATTGCCAAAAACCTCTTACGCATACTGTTTATGAGGCAAGAATGATCACTGAGGCAGCAAAAAAATATAATGTTCAAACCCAAATGGGAAATCAAGGGCGATCTTCTGACGAAATTAGAAGTTTAAAAGAATGGATAGATGATGATGCGATTGGTAAAGTAAGAGAGGTTTTTGCCTGGACTGATAGACCAGTTGGAGGTCATGCTTGGGATACCTTTGCAGTTAAGGCTATGTCCAAAGAGAAGCCTCCAGTTCCTGAAGGTCTTGATTGGGATTTATGGCTAGGGCCAGCTCCATATAGAGATTACCACCCAGACTATCATCCATTATCTTGGAGAGCTTGGATGGACTTTGGAACTGGCTCTATGGGAGACATGGGATGCCATATTTTAGACCCTTCTTTTTATGCATTAGAACTTGGAGCTCCTACTGAAATTCAAGCCACCTCCACTCATTGGGTTCCAGAGGTTTCATCTCAAACTTTTCCTTCTGCATCTATTGTTAGAATGAAGTTTCCAAAACGAGGAAAACATCCAGAGCTAAACTTAACATGGTCGGATGGTAGAATATTGCCTCCAATACCAGATGAGTTCAAAGATGGTGAAAAGTTCACTCTAAGTGGTGCAATGTTAGTGGGAGATGAGGGAAAAATAATTCACGATTCTCACGGTGCAAGTGGATTAAAAATTGTCTCTGAAGAAAAAATGAAGAATTATAAACAACCTGAAAAAACTATTCCTAGAGTTAATACAAGCCATGAAGGTGATTGGATTAGAGCTTGTAAAGATGGAAAACCAGCTTCCTCTTCTTTTGATTATGGAGGGCCGCTAACAGAAATGGCTTTACTAGGAATGATTGCAATAAGGCTAAAAGATCAGCGTTTAAAATGGGATTCTGAAAATTTAAAATTCACTAATAATGAACAGGCAAATAGATTACTTCATAAAGAATACAGAAATGGATGGACATTATAAAAACTCAGAATTGATGTTTCAATAAATTTTTTTAAAAATTGCAAGGGTTTCTTCCTATTAATGAGTAATATAATAAATGAATAACTCATTTTGGTTTTTAGATTTAGTTAGCCCCTTAAGTTTATCTTAAGGGGTTTTTTTGGTAACTTTAATAAAAAAACTATGAAAGACTTTTTAATTTTATTTCTTATTGGTTTGAATTTGTCATTAGCAAACCAAAATATCTCTAAAAACCATTCAATAACTGTAACAGCTGAAAGTAGGAATGATTATACCTTATCTGGAACTGACAAGAATGGTACTCTCAACGGGAATGATCCAGAATTAGTTTTTAAAATTGGCTCTAAAATAGACTTTATTATTGATGCATCTGGACATCCTTTTCTTCTAAAGTTAAAAGCTGGTATTGGAAAAAAGAATCAGATAGAAGGGATAGAGAATAATGGAGTCACAAAAGGAACAATTACATGGACTCCCTCAGAAATAGGAACTTATTATTACCAATGTGCAAAGCATAAAAATATGGTTGGAATAATCAAAATAGTTGAATAAAAGGTTCCTGTTTTAGTGGTGACCATCCTATAGCTAATTCTAGTGGGTTTTTATTATGTATTTCTAATACTGTTTGAGAATTGTCCTCAATACAGGCTCGTAAGCATCAGCATAACGCATCATCCCCAAATCGTTTGGATGAGAACCGTCAGTTGCGCCCTCTCCATCGTCACCTAATAAATGATCTCCATCCAAATAAAAGAGATTTCTTACTCCCGAATCTATCAATTCGGCATATGCTTTTTTTAGCGCTGTTCTACTTTTACGATGATGAATTTTTATTGAAGGAAAAAATAAAGTGTTGGTAAAGCTCCTATCCTCTACCAGGAGAATAGGTGTGTTATTATGCGATTCTCTTAGCCTTTTAACAAAAGGGATTGTTCGTTTTGAAACGGTTGTTTCATTCATGTTTGGAAGACAGTCAATCACAAAGACACAGGGATCTTGCTCTGCCAACAAATCCGAAACCTCAGGCTCCATAACACCATTACCGGAAAACCCTAGGTTAATAGTGGGTCTTCTTAGTCTTCTACCTAAGATAGCAGGAAATGCTAATCCTGGTCGTGAGGCACAAGCACCATGTATAATTGAAGTTCCATAAAAGAGTATAGGTTTTTCCTTACGAGGAGTCAATGGTCTAAAAGACTCATCTTTTGTAACACCTACTTCCATATTATCAATTCCATTGTAGAGCGGTAAATACATTGTATATCTTCGAGAACCAGGAGCTAAATCTTTGGCGATTGATGTATCCATTAATTGTTTATTTGGCTGTACAACCGAAACCCAACGATCAATGCCTTCACCATTGTCAGCATATAAATCTATCCCACTCACCCCAGTTGCAGGCATATGTGACATCTCAAGTGTTTCAAGATGTAATTTATAGCGAACATATATATTGGGTGAATCAGTTACAAATCGCATACACATTCCCGCCGAGTGGCGTGAGAGATTCCATACCGGATCACGAACCACCCCTTCTGCCTTTGAAGGTAAACGATCAAAATATCTTTTGGTATTTGTCCATCCTTTCCCTTCTACACCAATATCTTTGACGTTATACCAATCAATTTCTTCTTTCAAAATTGAAGGATTATGAGCAAATAAATTAGGAGAAAGACCCATGGTAAATACTCCCCCAAGTAGATGAGTTGTGAATTTACGACGATTATAATTTTGAAGTTTCATATATGAGATATGTGTAATTTTAAATTAATATATGTTATTTTTATCTCATGAATAAAAATATTTTATTAATACTCATTTCAATTAGCTTATCCTGTTCTAATCAGAACAAAAATAAATCCAATGAATGGATAAATTTATTTGACGGTACTTCACTAGATGGCTGGAGAGCATATAATGGTGATCAAATGCCTCCTGGATGGAAAATAATAGACAGTGTTTTAACTTTTAAAACAGAACAAATCCTTGAACAGGACTATGATTATAAAGGAAATAGGGATATTATGTACGGGGAAGAAGAATTTGAAAATTTTGAACTTTATTTAGAATGGAAGATTCCTAAAGGGGGTAACAGTGGTATTTATTATCATATAAAAGAAGGTTATGGTGGATTTGCCGACATGGCTCCAGAATACCAATTGTTGGACGATGAAAACTATGCTGAAATTCACGATTACGAATTAAAGGATTGGCAACTTACTGCGGCTGACTATGCCATGCACGTTCCAGATACAACACAAAAAGTACTCTACCCACCTGGACAATGGAACAGTAGTAGGATTATTTTTACATCCAACAATGTAGAACATTGGCTAAATGATAAAAAAGTATTATCCTTTATTCCATGGACTGAACAATGGTATGAAAAAAGAAATTCAGGTAAATGGGATAATTTTCCTGATTATGGGAAATATAAAAAGGGATATATCGGTTTACAGGATCACGGAAGTAATTTATGGTTCAGAAATATTAAAATAAAAAAGCTCTAGTTATGAATAAGTTACTACTTACATTTCTTGTACCTCTATTTTCTTTGGGACAATCTGATCTAAATTCTATGTATATAGGGGATCTTCTACCTGATGCCCCTAAACTAGCTGCAAGAGGTAATTTTAAAGTAGGTGTTAAAACCATTCAGGTCGTAAACCCTAATCAAATAGACATTTTAAGCAGCAATGAGGAAAAAACGATTTTATATGATCGCCCTTTAACTCTTGAAATTTGGTACCCTTCAATTTTAGGAGTTGACCAAAAAGAGGAAGTTATTTATAATCAAGTTATGGGAAACTTTTCTGATCCGAAAAGACCCTTAATTCCATTTAAATTTAAAGGGAGAGCCAGTCGAGATGTGACTCCAAATCAATCTAATGGTCCTTATCCTTTAATCATTGTATCTCATGGCTATACTGGATCTAGATTAATGTTTACCTATTTAACTGAAAACTTAGCTTCGAAAGGGTATGTTGTAGTTTCAATTGACCATACTGATTCAACATTTCAAGATGCAAAGGACTTTAGCAGCACTCTTTTAAATAGAAGTATAGATGACCTTTATGTATTAAACAAACTATCCGAACTCAATAATGATTCATCATCCTTTTTAAAAGGGCTAGTAAATACAGATAAGACAGCCCTTATCGGTTATTCAATGGGTGGCTATGGTGCTGTAAATATTGCTGGAGGAGGTTATAGTGAGCAAGCAGTCAAATTTTTTAAAGCTTTGTCGAAAGGAAGTAACGCTCTTGAAAAAAGAAAAATGGGAAACCCAGATTATATCAATTCCTTTGATAATCGATTTAAAGCTGTAGTTGCCATGGCTCCGTGGGGAATGAGAAATAAAGTATGGGATAAAGAAGGTCTCAAAGGAGTCAAGATTCCAACTTTATTTATTGCTGGAAGTAAAGATGATATTTCAGGCTATGAAAAAGGAGTTAAAGCAATTTATGAAGGTGCTTTAAATAGTGAACGTTATATGTTAACGTACATAAATGCTCGTCACAATATAGCTCCCAATCCTCCCACTAAAGAAGTTATGGTTCCAGGTCTTCATATTGATGAATATTTGCGATATGCAGATTCTGTTTGGGACCAGCGTAGAATCAACAATATCAATCAGCACTTTATTACTGCTTTTTTGGGAATGAAACTAAAAAACATCAAGGATTATTCACCTTACTTAGATGCTAAAAAATTTGAAGAGCAAGATCCTTGGTATGGATTTCTACCAAGAACATCGGTAGGTTTAGAATTTAGGATGGCTACACCAGCACAATAATTCCTTTTACATATTAAAGATTATAAGTCTTGCTTGTATGCTCTTTGCATCAAAAAATAAGGATATAAGATTAAACTTTATAAGGCTAATATCCAATCAATTAATAACTGCGACCATCTATCGACAGGGGCGTCTATTTTATTCATTCCATACCCGTGTCCTCCATTACTAAACATGTGAAGCTCAGCTTTTGCTCCCGCTGAAATCCAATCTTGATAGATCTTAACACTTGAAGCTGCGAGTTTAAATGGATCGTCATTTGCACAAGAAACAAATACGGGTGGTTTATTTAATGGAACTTTCTGTTTGTCAACAATATCCATCCAAGGGTAAATGGGTGCTATAAAATTCGGCTGGTTACTTGAAGTTGATGTATATGCTGATTCCATTGTAACTGCACCACCTGCTGAAAAACCCATTAAACCAATTTTATTTGGATTGATTTTATATTTTTTGGCATTAATTCTGATTTCTTCAATAGCACTCAATGCATCTTTTGATGAAAAAGGAAGTATCATTTTAGCACTGTCAATTTCCATTTGAGGTTTATCCCACAGAGTTTTTGACCATTCAATTACAGAACCTTTTCTAGGATATGTTCTGTATTTAAGAACTATAGCTGTAATGCCATTTAAAGCTAATTTTAAAGCTAATTTAGTACCCTCTTTTTCGTATGCACTAAAAAAAAGTCCTCCTCCAGGACAAATTATCATAGCCTTGTCAGTTATGGAGTCCCCCTTTGCTTTATACAAACTCATTTCAGGTACAGATATATTATCTAACCAAATACCTTCTTGTTTTGAAATAAGGATACTGTTTTCATTGTAGGATTTTAAATCCCATTTTTGGTGTTTTACTGGTATTATTTCTTGAGCATATAACGGTATTGTTAATAATAATGAAACAAGTAGTTGTTTTCTCATTGTCTTGGTTTTAGATAATTTAAATTAAGAATAATAATATTACAAAGTGATGTTATTTATATGCACAAAACTTTTTTATCAATGCTTTTTTTTATATTGCTTTTACTAACGTTAATTTCAATGCTTTTTACTTATAAAAATATTTAAAAATGATTTCAAAAAAAATAGTGAATATTTTATTTTTTTTCCTTGTATTTTTTCCCAGAGAAATCCTATCGCAAGGGAATGATTTGGAACAGTTTAATTACTCAGATGATATTGTTTGGAATAACCCAGAATGGGAAAATCCTGAAATATTTGAGATAAATAGAGAAGAGCCAACTGCAACATTTTATAGTTATAAAAGCTCTAAAGAGGCATTAATTAATCAGGACTGGCAAAACTCTTCTTATTATAAGTCATTAAATGGAAAATGGCATTTTTATTATTCAAATGACGTAAAATCAAGACCAAAAAGATTTTATGCTAATGATTATAATTTTTCTGATTGGAATTCAATTGAAACGCCATCAAATTGGGAATTAAAAGGATATGGAATTCCATTTTATACAAATATAAAATATATGTTTCCTGCGAATCCTCCCTTTATTCCACATGAACAAAATAACAATGGATCTTACATTAAATTTTTTGAAATTTCAGATGAATGGTCAGGTAAAGATATATATCTGCATTTTGAAGGAGTAAGTGGTGCCATGTATATTTGGTTAAACGGTGAAAAGGTAGGATACAGTGAAGGAAGTAAAACACCTGCTGAATTTAACATTACAAAACATCTTGTTGAAGGAAAAAATAAACTTTCTGTTCAAGTCATGCGATGGTCTGACGCCAGTTACATGGAAGATCAAGATTTTTGGAGATTATCCGGAATTGAGAGAGATGTTTATCTATATGCTCAAAATAAAGTTTCTTTAAAAGATTTTAAGGTAAAAGCTGATTTGATAAATCAATTTAAAGATGGAGATTTCAAAGTAGATTTAAAAATAAATAATAATTCTTTAAAAACCAGAAGTGCAAAAATCACAGTTAAATTATTTGATGATGATAAGGAGATATTCAAAGAAGAGAAAAACATAAAACTAGACCTTGGTATTAATAATTCAACCTTTGAAAAATTAATCTCAGGCGTAAGACATTGGACTGCAGAATCACCCCACCTTTATGATTTATTGATAGAAATAAATGAAGAAGAAGTTCAAGCGACAAGAATTAGTATTGGATTTAGAAATATAGAAATTAAGAATAATCAATTTTTAGTAAATGGCAAACCTATCCTTATGAAGGGTGTAAACCTTCACGATCATCACGAGAAGAATGGACATGTTGTTAGTGAAGACCTTTTAATTAAAGATTTGGAACTAATGAAAAAGAATAATATTAATTCGATTAGATGTAGTCATTATCCAAAAAATCCTTTTTTCTATAGAATGTGTGATAAATATGGATTTTATGTCATTGATGAGGCAAACATCGAAATACATGGAATGGGAACTACAAATCAAGGGCTTGATAAATACCCTGAAGGAAAAGCAATTCATCCTGCATATTTACCAAAATGGAAAAATATGCATCTTGACAGAACTAAAAGAATGTATGAGAGAGATAAAAATTACCCTTCCATAGTTATTTGGTCTTTAGGAAATGAAGCTGGTAACGGAGAAAATCTCTTTTCAACCTATGATTGGTTAAAAAATAATGATAATTCAAGACCAGTTCAATATGAGGGTGCAACAAAATATTCAAATACAGATATTCAGGTACCTATGTATCCTACTATTGAGCAGATGAAGAATTACGCGGAAAATAATCCAACTCGTCCATTGATTCTTTGTGAATATGCACATGCAATGGGAAATAGCGTTGGAAACCTTCAAGAATATTGGGATTTAATCGAAACTTACGACATAATGCAAGGTGGATTTATTTGGGATTGGGTTGATCAAGGAATTTTATCAAAGAATGAGGCAGGAGAAGAATATTGGGCATATGGCGGTGATTTGGGAGGAGAAAATTATCAAAATGACAAAAACTTTTGTAATAATGGACTAGTTAATCCTGATAGATCCTCACACCCCTCACTTAAGGAAGTAAAAAAAGTATACCAGAGCATTAAATTTAAAATAGAGAGTACCGAAAGGAGAGAAATTTTAATTTCAAATAAATATGATTTTAAGAACTTAAATGAATTCTACTTTGAATGGAAGCTTTTAAAAAATGGGAATCAAATTTCTATGGGTAGAATAAAAGAATTTGATTTAGCACCATACAAATCAAAACTGATAAAAATAGATATCCCAGAGATCGATGAATTAGGGGAATATCACCTCAATATTTATGCGAAAAATAAATTTAATGAACATTTAATTCCTAAAGACTATTCAGTTGCTTATGATCAATTTTTTCTTGGTGGAATAAGGGCTTCTCTAAATGAAAAATTAGATAAGAAATCAATCAAAATAACTCAAAATAAAAAGAGATTAGACTTAATAGGTGAGGGGTTTAAACTATCATTTAATAAAGAAAACGGAAGATTAATTGAAATAAACTATGGGAATGAGAATATTCTTTTAGAAGGGATAAAACCAAACTTTTGGCGCGCTCCAATAGATAACGATTATGGATTCTCAATGCCCTTTAAATTAAAGGTTTGGAAACAAGCATCAAAAAAACAAGACTTTGAGAATATTAGAGTTAAAAATTTTAAAAGTCAGGGAGTAGAGGTAAAGACCAAGTATTATATGCCAAATGTTAAAGGATTTGTTGAAGTAATATATAATATAAATACAAATGGAAAAATTAATGTCAAAACTTCTTTATCAGAGATATCTAATAAATTACCGATTCTTCCATTATTTGGTACTAATTTTATAATTAATGAATCATACGATAACGCTAAATGGTTTGGACGTGGACCACATGAAAATTATCAAGACAGAAAAACATCTTCCCTTGTAGGACTTTATAATTATAAAGTTTCACAAATGTATTTTCCATACATAAGACCCCAGGAAAATGGCAATAGGACCGATACAAGGTGGCTTTCACTTACTAATTCAAAAGGAAATGGTATTATCATAGAAGCTTCTAATGTTTTTGAATTCAGTTCCCATCATCAATATAATGATGATTTTGATGGAGGAAATAGAAAAACACAAACCCATACCTATGATATTAATAAAAGACCACTCATCAATTTAAACATTAACTATAAGCAAATGGGTGTTGGGGGAGATGATAGTTGGGGGAAACAACCTCACGAAGAGTATAAAATAAAACCGCAAAATTTAAGTTTTAATTATTCAATATCTCCGATTAGAAAATGAGTATTTATTTAATACCAAAAAAATAATCTTATAATTAATTTTTTTCACTCTACACTATTTTATAAAGATTCGCTTATAATACAACCAATAAAAAATACTAAAGACAAAAAATAAATTAAAGAATTAATGACTTCACTCAGGATAAGTTTGTTGGACTAATTAATTTAGTACAGGATTTGTTCTCTCCTGCCAAACAACTTTAGTTTTAAAATGATTATTAACTTTTTCTAAAAAAAAGATTTCAGATATAAATTGCCAATCAAAATTAACGGATTGATTTGCTGGATGATTGTGATGATCTTGATCGAGGATATAATTTTCAGGCTTATTGAGAATTCTCGTTTGGCTATATACTTTTTCAAATTCCTGTCGAAACGATCCAAATTTTTGTGTTAGCTCTTGCAGTTGCAATAAAATTTTTATTTCCTCATCAGCTGTAATGGCAAGATCAAAAGCTTCAATTTTTTTTAGGAGTTCAAAATTATATTCTACCAAGGCACTTACTTGCTCATAAATTGCAATTGTATATTGATTTTTGGAATCCTGTAATTTTAATTTAGCAAGGATTTTTTTCACTTTATTTAAATTTTCATTTTGCTGAGAAATATTTTTTAAACGATTAGCATACTTTGCAGCCCAAGCCCCTTTGTCATTAAAATCGGGTAAATCCATAACATATTGTTCGATCACATTTTCTCTATGCACTAATGAATTACGATGAATCCCTTCTTCCAACAATACATTAGTCCAAAGCGCAACGGGTTTATCCAATAAATCTATAAAGGCATAGTCTTCAGATTTAGATGATGCTCCAAAAGTACGATGTCTAAAGCTTGTTTTAAATTCTTCTTTGGTACGTTTCATCCCCGCCCAACTATATTCTGCAAAAGCGGCAATTCCCCGTTTATAGAGTTCAAAATGTGGAGAGTCGTCATCCCAAAGGGTTAATAGTAATCCGTTGTAATTTCTATCAATAGATTGTTGCGCAAAGATTTTTATTTGATCTATATTACTTTCTCTTTGAGGCATTAAGGTCCATCGGGTTTGTCCTGAAGTTGCCCCCATTACATTAAATCCATTGGAAGAGAACCAGTCCATAGCCTTACCATTTCCATAGGATTCTGCCAAATGATAATTCCAACGCATATACACACAGTTTTTGGGAAACTCTGTGATTAATTGATTGAGATTAAGTTCGTTTTTAGCCCAAATAGAATCAACAGTTTGCTCGCTCATTTTACTATCATAAATAGGAGACATTAGTCCCGCTTCTTTGAGGGGCATATCGTCCCAGAAAATAGGGATTCGATTGTGCTCTGCTGCAAAAACACTAACTTTATTTAGCCAAATTAAATTTAATTCTAAGGATGACATCCCACTATTTCGTCCTGTGGTTTTTACTTCATCACCTCCAACATGAAGATACTTTCCAAAGGGAAATGCTTCCATTGCATCCAGATAGAGGTCAAATTGCAATTCATAGGTTTTTGGATCTAAGGGATTAAAAGCCCAGTCACTTTTTGGATCGTCACGAAGTGGAAAATTGATTTTGTGTTTTAGGACAAAAGAAGCATGTCCTAAACCTTGTACTAATGGGCTGATATTGATGTTTCTATCATGTGCATATTCACTTATGGCTCTCCATTGTTTAATAGTCATAGCATCCTCACTACCTATTTCTGGTCGACGTTCATACTGTAATTTATCTTCAATTTCCAGGATCACCCCATTGATTTTTAATTGCGCCAAATGATCCATTAATTCATAATAATAGGTTGTTTTTTCTAGGTGATGTTTGATGTCTATTTGAATTGGGCGAAAGGCAATTTTTGGTGCATCATTGATTTCTAATATAGGTAAAGCCTGTCCTTGTGCATCATCTATAATTTGAGAAAGAGTTATAAAGGCATAAAATAAACCAGCTTCATCTTGCGCCTCAATACGGATCTTTTCTTCTTCAATTTTAAGCAAATAACTTTCTGCTTGATGCCCAACTTTAGGATTAATATTAAAATGAATTTGCGCTATTTCTGCAGTTTCTATTTGTACTAAATTTTTTAAAATACCATATCTGATAGGTAGGGTATTACCTAGAGTACTGTATGACCATTTTAAAACACTTGCATCTAGAGTGGACACTTCTGAGTTAATGAAAAATTGTTGAGTAGAGGGAAGTAATTCAAAAGTATTAGACTCTAATTTTTGCTCGGAACAAGAAACGAGCAACAGAATAACGAATAAAAGAAGTATATTTTTCATGATTAATTAATTTTTGTTAGTATGAAAAAGATAGTTATTATCATTTTATATTTTTATAAAAATTTGCTTATGATACAACCAATAACAAACATACCAAAGACAAAACAAGACAATTAGACCTAAAATAAAACTTTCTAGCCAAGGCGAATAGCCTTCAATAAAGCTATTGGTAAATGGTTTTGCTATTTTCCGAAATAAATTCCCACCGCCAATAGAACTATAAATATAAATAAATAAGGGATTCACACCCACAACTGTAAACACCAAAGTTTTCTTTATATAGGATTTAATATCAATCACCCAATAACAGACTGCTAAAGCCAAAATAGTCCATCCCCCAGAAAGGAATACAAAAGAACTTGTAGATATCCGTTTAATAACCGGAGTAAATATACTTACAGTATAACCAACAGCTAAGCAAATAAGAGCTGAAATAATAAGGCGTTTCAGTTTTTCTGTATCGGTATAAGTGCTCATCAACAATTGTCCCGCCATTAATCCCCAGATTGTATGAGCAGCTGTTGGAATTGCATTAAAGACTGCCCAATGTCCTTCATATTCATAACCTGAAATAAAAATATTAAACCAAGCTCCAAAATTTTGTCCTGCAATAAAAGCTTGATCAAAACCAACAACTGGAAAAAAACGATAGAGCAGGTCGGAAGCAACAATACATAACAATGCAACAATAGATTGTACCCTCGGTGTTTTTTTAACTAAAAAAAACGTAATCAAGTAGGTAAAAGAAAGTTGAGCTAAAACATTATCAAACCGAAAAATAATTTTTTCTTGATCTAAACAGTATAATGTCCATCCAAAAACTAATAAAAGAAAAGAACGGCGAAAAGCGTGATTTCTAATCTGCTTTTTTGAATCTCCTCTTTTCAATCTGCTAGCATAGGAATAAGGAATAGATACCCCAACAATAAACATAAAAAAAGGCTGAATTAAATCCCAAAAATGAAGACCTTCCCATTTTACGTGATGGAAGAGAAAATTTGCTATGGCAGTAATTGACTCATTGCCAGTATTCATTAATACTCCAAAAAGATCGGAAAACTCAGCTACTAATAAGAACATAACGACTCCTCTAAAAAAATCTAAGGATCGTAATCTTTGACTCGAATTTTTTGTTAAACTCATCTTATTTTAATTTCTATTATAGTATCATCTGCAAGCTTTTTAAAATTTTTCTGTAAGACGATATTTAAATTTAAAACTAATATAGTTTGATAAAGTGAATTTAGGATTAATTATACAACTGTTTAAAAACGTTACCATCAGTATCAAAACTAAAGTAATAGGTGTATTCCTCTTCCCCATTTGAATTATCAAGAATCGTAAAATCAACTTTAGCTACATGATAATCAACGTCTGTTAACAAAGAAATTTTATAGGGATCAAAAGTTTCAAAGTCTTTACTTTTAGCTGAAGACTTTAATAGAATTTGCATTAATGCACGATTCACACGTTGTTTCAAAATTTTAACTTTTAAGTTGTTTTCAACCGGAATTTCATATTGATCACCATTAGCTTTTTGCCACGAAATGTAAAAGTTTTTTGTAGCCACTTTAGTTTCTTGGGAAGCCAAAGAATTAAAAGGGAAAACAATGCCTAAAAAAATTATTAGGGAGTATTTTAAATACATGTTTGTTATCATATTTAATTAAATTTAAAAAAACTCACATAATATCCATTGTATAACTATAATTTTTATTAAGAAGAGCAATCAACTTTTATATTTTTTTACAATTTCAATCCTAATCTTTGCTTGTTAAAAGCAAGAAAATGAGGTTAAATCAAATAATTATAAATTGACAACTG
>Ga0315315_10001500_pt1 | contig 21454 bp, 17 predicted proteins | sample M140m3416metaG_FD_203699 | JGI IMG/M metagenome (GOLD analysis project Ga0315315, IMG submission 203699) | Ammonia-oxidizing marine archaeal communities from Monterey Bay, California, United States - M1 40m 3416 | ecosystem: Environmental > Aquatic > Marine > Intertidal zone | place: USA...
TGAGTTGAGCTACTATTTTTAGTTGTTGAGCTAAATTAAGTTCTGGGTATTCAGTTTTAGAATTTCCTCCGTATCCTGCCGCTTCCTCTAATCTTTCAAAATAGTCGTTTGTTAATTTTGATGCTGTTCTAATATATTGTAGTTCGTGCCCGTATGGTGTATCTGGAACTTCTCCTTCTCCCTCCTTAATATCTATAAAAGAATTTAAATTTTTAATGGACATCCCCATATTTACAATTGGTCCTTGGCATGTATTTGAGGCTGTTCTTCCAATAGTTAAAGCTAATGGATCAGGGTATTCGTTATTGGGATATCCCTCAGGGTACGAAGAATGATTGTTACTTAAATATCTTCCAAACCATCCACTAAAAATAAATTCATCCGAAGCCGAAGCTGAATTCCATATGTCAGTTGATCTGAAATGAGATTTGTTTGGGTTTGGATATCCAACATTTCTTACGAATCCTAATTTATCATCGTTAAACAAATTTTGAAATTTTCCCATTTTAGAATGAAGTCCTGTATTTGAAATCCCATTCAATTTTAAAATATTTTCTTCAGGTATCATGAGATCAGGTCTCCTTAAAGGTTTTGAGTCACCACCTGACCCGTCTCTCATCAGTACATCATACTGATCGATTGGTATTAATGTATTAATCCCGTCATTCCCTCCATCTAAAAAAACTAGGACAAGACACCTGTCTGAAACTGATCCGGCATTAGTCAAGGCTGAGAGACTTGAAGATTTAGCCATCACACTCACAGGCATACCAGATAAGTAGAAAGGGATAGTTCCTATGGGAATAGATTTCTTTATAAAGTCTCTTCTTTTCATATTAGCTCAAATAGTATTCAGGCATTAAACACAATTCTTTTAAGAGGGTTCTTAACTTTTTATTTAGGTCTTCCTTTTTTTCATCAGAGGGGTCGTCTAAATATTCAGTTAATTCATCTTCCCAAATATTTGGGTTACCTCCAACTATAATTTCTACTAACTCCTCTTTATCTGAACTTGTAATTTCATCAGATACAGGCAGAAGCCAATTACAAAACTCCTCAATAATCAAATTTATATCATTAGGGTTTTCTAGCCCTAAAACAAATTCCATTGGGTTAGATACTGTTCTTAAGCCATCCCCAAAACCTCTTATACCATTATTTGACAGAAAAGATTTAATTTGATTTGTTCTCATTGGAAGGGTAACTGAAGATATCCAGTACTCATGATATAACGGTCCTTGATAAAATGCTGGCCAGCCAGCAACATTAGGACTATCAATGATGCTTTGCCCTTGGTCACTTACATTACTATGTTTTCCTCTCCAGAACAAATATTTATTTCTATAATTAAAATCATCGTAATCAGTAAACGGAATCTGCCTAATTGCACCAAGACTAAAATCAATTGGGCCTTTAATTTTTGCTCCTAAAGTGTGGCTTTCAAAAAAATGACTGCTTCTAAACAAAGCCTCAAGCACTGGCTTTATTTCGTAATTATTATCTCGAAATATTTTTGCTAGGGGAAGAATTATTTTAGTCTTGACCTCTTCATCAATAACATAATAAACAAACCATCTATATATTTTTTCGCATATATACTCTGAAACTCTATCGCTCTCAAAAATCAGATCAATTAAATTCTCATGTTCCTTGTCACCATTATTTGCTATAGATTTATTTGAAAACTTAGACGAAAAAGTTTTTATTGACGTATCATGTCTTTCAGGGTTAAAAAACTGCCTTTCACTTCCTGAAAAGTTTTGTCTTACCTGCCATCCAGTTAGAATTTTAGATGCTTCTATAATATCACTTTCTGTATAGTATGTATAGCTATCTTCACCATCTATAGGTCCTTTACCAACAGTAAAAAGCTCAAAGAGTTCCCTGGCATAATTTTCATTAGGTGCCTCCTTTACATTATATATACCACTCAAATAAACTAGCATCATAGCATCAACATTCACCTCTTTTACAAGACTCTTGAAGTTACCTAAGAAGGTATTTCTAAATCTTTCATGCATCCAGTAAACATATCTTGCGTCATTAACAACCGCAGCTTCAGTCGCAAAGTGATTTTGCCAAAACAAGGCCATATTTTCTCTTATAGATATTGGCTCTTTTTTATCAAGTATAAGAGAGACTCTCCATGCGGCGTAAGAGTTTTCTCTTTTTGAATCATTTTTTTTTCTTTCTGCATTAACCCATGTTTCTCCAAGAGGAGTTTCTGGATCCTCTTCATCTAAAAAGTTTAGAGGTGGATGAAAAGATTTTCTAGTGTCATCTAGAAGTTTGCTTAGTGTTTTATCTAAACCATCTTTGACTGATTCTGTAATTTCGTTATAGGTTGGTCCGATAGTTGTCCTTCTTAAAAGGTGTGCAGCTTTCTCAAAATTCCATTCGGAAGAGCTTTCTTCTAATCCGGCAATTTGTCTTGGGAATTTAGGAACTTTTTTATTTCCTCTCGCTAGAACCTTGTCTCTATTCTTTATTGACTTTTTTTTCTCAGTTAGATTTGCCATCTTTAAAAGCTTCAATAAACATATTAAAATTAGAGCAATTCTAAATTTAAAATTTATCTATTGCAAGCTATTTAATTTATTTAAAAAAAGTGTCAGAAAACATTAAGAAAGTCAAGGAAACTCCTCTAATGAGGCAGTATAACGAAATAAAAATCAAGCATCCAGACGCAATGCTTTTATTTCGTGTAGGTGACTTTTATGAGACATTTGGTGAGGATGCTATTCTTGCAAGTAAAATACTTGGAATTGTATTAACAAAAAGAGCTAATGGCGCAGCGTCCCATGTAGAGCTTGCGGGTTTCCCACATCATTCACTAGAGACATATCTTCCAAAATTAGTTAATGCAGGTTGTAGAGTTGCTGTTTGCGATCAATTGGAGGACCCTAAAAAAGCTAAGGGTATAGTAAAGAGAGGAATAACTGAACTTGTAACACCTGGTCTTTCTTTAAATGATACCGTTCTAGATGCCAAAAAAAATAATTTTTTAGCATCAGTTTATATATCTAAAAATAAATATGGAATAGCATTCCTTGACATTTCTACTGGAGAGTTTTCTCTCACTAATTGTGATTATGATCAACTTGAGAAGCTTATAAACATTTACAATCCTTCAGAGGTACTCTGCTCTAAAGAGGATAAAAATTTAATATCAGATAAATTTAAAGGGAAGAATATTTTTCCACTTGATAATTGGGTGTTCAAAATGGGATATTCTTATGATAAACTAATTTCTTTCTTTAATGTAAAAAACCTGAAAGGCTACGGAGTAGATGGAGATAAGGAAGGAATTATATCTGCAGGAGCAATTCTTTTTTACTTGGAATTAACCGAGCATAAAGACTTATCTAATATTATATCTCTTTCTCGAATTGAAGATGACCAATATATGTGGTTAGATAAATTTACTGTAAAAAACTTAGAGCTTATTTATCCTTCAACCAATGACTCTGTCACATTAAAGTCAGTTGTTGACAAAACATTAACACCAATGGGATCTAGATTAATGAGCAGATGGATTTTGAATCCTCTTCTTGATATTAAGCAAATAGAGTATCGTCAAGAATTTGTTTCATCATTTATATCTGATGAAAACATAAGAGATTATATCCTTGAAAGCATGTCTGAAATATCTGATATTGAAAGAATTACATCTAAAATTGCTTTAAATAGGGCTGCCCCAAGAGAGATAATTTATCTTAAAAATTCTTTACTTTCAGTTCAAGAATTAAAGCTTCAGCTTAAAAATAGCAGCTTTAATAATTTTAAATCGTGGGCTAATGATTTGCCTAAATCAAGAAAAGTAATTAAGAAAATAGATGAGTCTTTGAATGATAACGCTTCTTTATTATCTAGTGGAAATGTTATAAAGGCCGGCTATAATAATGAACTTGATAGACTTAGGTCAATTTCTGATGGAGGTAAAAACATTTTATTAAAAATTCAAAATGAAGAGATAGAGAAGACAGGAATCTCTTCCCTGAAAATTGCTTATAACAAAGTTTTTGGATATTATCTAGAAGTAACAAATGCCCACAAAGATAAGGTTCCCTCAAACTGGATTAGAAAACAAACTTTAGTAAATGCAGAAAGATATATTACCGAGGAGTTAAAGGAGTATGAGGAAACAATACTAAATGCAGACGAAAAAATATTAGTTATTGAGAGAGAGCTTTATCTTAACTTACTTGAAGATCTATCTAATGATGTATCAATACTTCAGGAAATTTCTCGAATGGTGGCTTTCCTTGACTGCGTACTCTCATTCTCAACCTTAGCTATATCCTCTAATTTAAATAAACCTACAATTTCAGAAGAAAAGAAAATAGAAATAAGAAAAGGAAGACATCTAATTATTGAAAAAACTCTTCCACCAGATGAGTTATATATTCCTAATGATATTTTCCTTGATAATAGTTCTCAACAAATAATAATTATAACTGGCCCTAATATGTCTGGTAAGTCAGCAATAATTAGGCAAGTTGCTCTGATAGTAATTTTAGCTCAAATTGGATCTTATGTTCCTGCGGAATCTAGTAATATAGGAATTGTAGATAAAATTTTTACAAGAGTTGGCGCCTCAGATAATATTTCAAAGGGTGAATCAACATTTATGGTGGAGATGATGGAAACCTCTAGCATCATGAATAATCTAACTGACAGAAGCTTAGTTCTCATGGATGAAATTGGTAGGGGAACAAGTACTTATGATGGTATATCTATTGCCTGGTCAATTGTTGAGTATCTTCATAATCAAAAGACCATCCATCCAAAAACACTTTTTGCTACCCACTATCATGAATTGAATCAACTTGAAGAAAAATTAGAAAGAGTTAAAAATTATAATGTTTCTGTTGAGGAAATTAATGATGAAATAATATTTCTTAGAAAACTAATTCCTGGTGGTTCTGAGCACAGCTTTGGAATCAATGTTGCTCAGTTGGCCGGTATGCCTAACCAAATTTTAATTAGAGCTTATGAGGTATTAAGAGAATTAGAAAAAAACAGTCTTAAGAAATCAACTCAGAAAAACCTGAAAAAAGAACAAAAACAGCTTAAAATGAAGTACTCAGACCCTGAGTTTAATAAGATTAAAAAAATTATTGAAGAAATTAATATTAATAATATAAACCCAGTTCAGGCGCTAGTAAAGCTTAATGAGATTATTGACTTATTAAAATTATCAAAAAAGTGAATTAGTTTTTTTTGAATTTTTGAATGTAATTTCATGAATAGAATTATAAATTTGCAGACCTAATTGGTAAAAGCGAGAATAGCTCAGCTGGTAGAGCACAACCTTGCCAAGGTTGGGGTCGTGGGTTCGAATCCCATTTCTCGCTCTTCCTTTTTGCCCGGATGGTGGAATTGGTAGACACGCAGGACTTAAAATCCTGTGGACCTTATAGTCCGTGTGGGTTCAAGTCCCACTCCGGGTACTAAACGAGACGAAATCTCGTTTTGAACCTTACCATTATTAATTTCTTCATTTATTTTTTAAGATATTTTTTTATAAAAAATTCATTAAGCTCATCAGAATCTTTATATTTTTTTCTTAATGATTCTAGCCTTAAATGTAAGTTGTCTCGTATTGATTTATATTCATCATCATCATACACATTATTTAGTTCATATGGGTCTTTTTTTCTGTCGTATAATTCCCATTCATCAACATCATAATAAAACCTTACTAATTTATAATCTTTACTAACAATACCGTAATGTCTTTTAACCATGTGTACAGATGGGTATTCATAGTAATGGTAATAAACCTCTTCTCTATCCCATTTTTCATTATTTCCTGTTAAGAGTGGTATTAGACTTTCCCCTTGCATATCATCAGGTATTTCAATCATAGCAGCGTCTAAAAAGGTTTGAGCAAAATCTAAATTTTGAACCATCTCATCGTTTGTTATTCCAGCTTCAATTTTATTCGGCCACCTAATAAGTAATGGAGTTTTAAATGATTCGTCATAAATAAACCTTTTATCAAACCATCCATGTTCTCCTAAATAAAACCCCTGGTCTGAGGTATATACAACTATAGTGTTATCGCTCAAATTATTTTTGTCTAAATAATCTAACACTCTTCCTACATTATCATCGACAGATGATATTGTCGCAAGATAGTCTTGCATGTATCTTTGAAATTTCCATCTCATTTTTTCTTCATCATTCATTGTTGGCCAGTTTGTTTTGAAATCGTCACTAATTTTATTTAGTGTAACTTCATATTCCTTTTTTTGAGAATCATTAGCTCTTCCATATCTGCTAAAAAACATATTAGAATTTGATTGAAAGCGATTTTTTCTTTGATTAACATAAACTATTTCAGGCTCAACACTTCCCATTTCTTTGATAGTGGATGGCCATACTTTACTATCCAACATATACCTCATATGAGTTAGTAAATTCATTTCTGCTGATTTTGCTGCATTACCCCTATTTGAATAATCATCAAATAAAGTTTTTGGCTCTGGAAATTCTTTCTCATAAAACTCTGCAAATTTATCTGCTCTAGGCCACCAGGCTCTATGAGGTGCTTTATGTAAATACATCATTAAAAAAGGTTTGGATTCATCCCTTTTATTTTTAAACCAGTCAATTGTCAAATCTGTTATAATATCAGTTACATATCCTGTAATTATAGTATCCCTTTCCTTACCTAAAAATTTTGGATTTATATAATCTCCTTGTCCCGGTAAAATTAAAAAATCATCAACTCCTTTAGGATTGTTGCCAAAGTGTAGCTTTCCAAACATAGCGGTTTGGTAACCAGCTTTCTTAAATAATTGAGGGAATGTAACCTGGGAGGTATCAAAAGGCGAATAGTTATCTATTTTGCCATTAAGATGACTGAATTTTCCAGTTAATATTGTAGCTCTTGACGGAGCACATATTGAATTTGTTACACAAGCATTTGTGAATTTAATTCCTTCTTCAGCTAATCTATCAATATTAGGAGTTTGGATCAATCTGTCATCATAAGAACTTATCGCTTGATAAGCATGGTCATCAGACATGATAAATAATATATTAGGCCTATTATCTTTTTTTATTTTTGTTGGTGTGCATCCCTGGACTATAAAAAAAACTACTAATAATAAATTAACCTTTTTCATTTTTGGTTCTCTTCCTTAGATATTACTCTTTCGTATCCGTATACCTTCTTGATCTTACCTTCAACAATTTGAGCATCAAGAACTCTTTGTAAATTAGTTTCAGAGTCCCCTTCTCCAAATGAGACATTAACTACAGTTGTTACCCAGTTTTCATTTGGTTTGTCGGCAAAATCAATATCATTTGATATACTCCATAGTATTTCCCACTTTGCGTTTGGGTTAGCTTCCAAAAACATATTGGATAGCTTAGCATGCTCTTCACTTCCTTTTACAATCATTCCATTTGGCGCAAAAAGTTCAATATCTTCATGCTCTAATTTTGATACATCAGCTACTCTTCTTTCATTATAAGCATCAAAAAATGCTTCCATTATAGCGACACCATCTTGACTTCCACCATAAATACTAACTTTATTACCTTCTTCAATTTCAAATCCAATTTCTTTATTTTGAGATTCTATACTTTCTATATTTTGAGTACAGCCATTTATTATAAAAATTATTGTAATAAGTAAATTAATCTTTTTCATATTTTGTTTTTTTGAATGATATATTGATATTGTTTTCAATATCAATTTAAACTAAAAATAATAAAATAGTTATATACCATGTTTTTAGAAAGGTCAATTAATCAGGAAGATAATATTGGATGGATCGAGGTTATTTGTGGTTCAATGTTTTCAGGAAAGACGGAGGAACTTATAAGAAGAATAAAAAGAGCTAAGCTAGCTAAACAAAAAGTTAAAATTTTTAAACCAAAGCAAGACACACGATACAGTAAAAAAAAAGTCACCTCTCATGATAATAATTCTATAAAGTCTAAACCTGTTAACTCTCCAGATAAGATATTAGAACTTTCTGAAAAGTTTGATATAATAGGAATTGATGAAGCTCAGTTTTTTGATGATAGTATAATACGTGTATGTAATAAATTAGCTAATGCTGGTAAGAGGGTTATAATAGCAGGGCTTGATATGGATTATAGAGGTAATCCATTTGGTCCAATGCCAAACCTCCTTGCAATCGCTGAATATGTTACTAAGGTTCATGCTGTATGCACAAGGTCTGGTAAAATGGCATCATATACACACAGAACTGTAAAAAATGAAGACCTTGTTCTTTTAGGAGATACACGTAGATATGAGGCTTTAAGTCGAAGAGAATTTATGAAAGCTAAAAAAAATAAAAAATAAAAAATCATGTCAAAAGTTAAATCTTATGCAGCTCTAAAAGCTGATAAACCTCTAAAACCTCACGATATAAACAGAAGAGATATTAATCCTGATGATGTCAATATTGATATATTATATTGTGGTGTTTGTCACTCTGATATACATATGGCAAGAAATGAATGGAACAATACATCAATCTATCCTATAGTTCCAGGTCATGAAATTATAGGGGTTATAAAAGGGGTTGGATCAGAGGTAACAAAGTTTAAAGTTGGAGATAATGTAGGTGTAGGTGTATATGTTGATGCATGTGAAAAATGTGAAAACTGTAATACAGGAAAAGATCATTACTGTGAAGAAGGAATAGTTCTTACATATAATTCTTATGAGTATGGAACAAAGAACATAACTTATGGAGGTTATTCTAAAAGTATAGTTGTAAAAGAAAATTATGTAATAAAGATTCCGTCTGGAATGGATATGGCAAAAGCTGCACCTCTTCTTTGTGCTGGTATAACAACATATTCTCCTTTAAGACATTTTAATATTAATAGTAATCATAAAGTTGGAATCGCCGGACTGGGAGGTCTTGGTCATATGGGTTTAAAATTTGCCTCTTCATTTGGTGCTGATGTAGTTGTTTTTAGCACTTCAGATTCAAAAAAGAAAGAAGCTTTTGAGATGGGAGCTAATCATTTTGTCAATGTTAATAATAGCAAAGATGTAAGGGAACATGTTAATTCTTGTGATTATATTTTGGATACGGTTTCAGCTAATAGAGACATGGCAAAGGTTTTTTCATTTTTAAAAACTGACGGATTAATTATGATTGTAGGTTTACCTATGGAACCTCTTTCCATATCTAGTTTTTCTCTAATAGATAAAAGAAAAGGAATTGTTGGCTCAGCTATAGGAAGTATTGCTGAAACTCAGGAGATGATAGATTATTGTAATGAAAAAAATATATATCCAGAAGTTGAGATGATTCCAATGTCAAAAATCAATGAGGCTTTTGATAGGACAATCAATAAAGATGTGAGGTATAGGTTTGTTATAGATATGTCTACGCTCTAATTATCTTCCACCAGGAGGACAATTTTTCCTCAAGAAATCTGTAAACATTAATCTTACATGAGGATAAGCCCCGTCTTCTCTTATTCCATGGGATCTATTTGGATAAGATAACATATAAAAGACTTTTTTGTGCTTTATAAGCTCATTAGCTAGCATTTCAGCATTTTGATAATGTACATTGTCATCTCCAGTTCCATGTATATATAATAGATTTCCTTCCAGGTTTTTCGCATATTTTATTGGAGATCCATCTACATAATCTTGATAACTTTCTTTAGGGTCACCCATATATCTTTCTTGATAAATGTTATCATAAGTTAATTGGTTTGCTACTGCTGCGGCAGCTATTCCCGTATGAAAAATTTCAGGATATTGGAATAGGCAGTTTAATGTTGCTGTTCCACCTCCACTCCATCCGTGAACAGCTACTCTTGAGGTATCTATAAAATTATACTTTTCAAAAACGGCTTTAGCTCCCATAGCCATATCTCTTACATTTATTCTTCCAATATTTCTATAAATTGCTTTTCTCCAAGCTCTACCTTTTGGAGAAGGGGTTCCTCTACCATCAAAAGTTACATATACATAACCATCTTCTCCAAGATTACCATCATATAAACCATTGTTTCCGGCACCATATCTGTTAACTCCCGTTTGTCCTGCGGGTTCACTATAAAAATAAAATAAGATAGGGTATTTTTTGGTTTTATCTAGATTTTTTGGTTTCACTATCCATCCCTCCATAGTCACTCCATCAACAGTAGTAATTTCAAAAAACTCCAGAGGATGATCTTTCTTTTTTTCTGGTGCATATTTGTTAACCATGTTTTGGTTCTCATTTATAAATTTATGATTTGGTAATGAGACTATAGCCTGCATTGGTCTTGTAAAATAATTTGAGAAAGAGTGAAAAGCATACTTTGCTTTTGTACTAATTTGATAATTATGAGAACCCTCCAATACTTCTGGAGTTACTCTAATTAATTTACCATTCCCCTTCGCTGATGTCTTATAAAGATATCTTTCCGTAGGGTTATTAGGCGAAGCTATAAAATAAACACTTTCGTTTTTTTCATCATAGGCTAATGGTTTTACAACGTCATAATTCCCTTTTGTCACCAGATATTCTGATTTATTTTCAATATTAAACCTATAAATATGTGACCAACCATCTTTTTCTGTTGTGTATAAAAACTCTTTACCATCATTAATAAATTTCCAACCGGCCTGAACCTGATATGGCCAAGAACTTCTTAAATCTACCCACGCATCATCCTTTTCTTCCATTAGAAGCTCAGTCTCTCCGCTATCGCTATTAGCAATATAAATTTTACTGTGATTCTGTTTTCTGTTTAGTTGTTGAATCATTAAATCATTCCTTCCCGGCATCCATGTCATTCTTGGTAGATAATATTTGTTTTGTTCTCCAGGAACATTCATCCAAGTTGTCTTTTCACTTGATAAATTAATCACTCCAATTCTAGATGGAGAAAGATCTTCCCCTACTTTAGGATATTCTACAGGAATTGTATAAGAGTATATTGAATCAGTATTATTTATCATATAAAAATCCCTTACCTGATTAGCATCAATTTGCCAGAAAGCTATTCTCGAGCCATCCTCGTTAAATATAAAACCGTCCCTGCAACCAAACTCTTCTTCGTATACCCAGTCGAAAGTTCCGTTAATCAATTTATTTGTTCCATTAGAGCTTGTAAGTTTTTTTATTGACCTTTCTTCAAGGTTTTCTAGGTATATATTTACACTTGTGCTACTCGTTCTAATTCCGCTTTCAGATTTTTCTTTAGATACGTATGCTACAAAATTTTCATCGGGTGAAAATTTAGCAAACATCAAACTTGAACTAGACATGTCTCTACCTAATTTTTGAATTTCATCTTTTGTAAAGTCATAAACCCAATAGTCTCCTCTTGTGTTATATCTCCAAACTTTAACAGATTCAGTAAAAATGAGAATTTTATTTTTGCTCTGAGAAAAAGAAAAGGATTCTATTTCGAGGTTATTTATTTGAGAGGAGGACAAAATTATCTTATCATCTTTTGCTTTAGTGCTTACTAAAACAATGTTATTGTCTTTTATAGTATAGTAACCAGTTTCGTTATCATTCCAAATTACATCATTTGGAAGTACTCTTCCAAATAGGTTAATTGAAACAAAAAATATTGTACAAATTATTAATTGGGTTTGTTTGATCATCTTATTATTTTTTTTAAAAAATAAAAATTATAATAAATTGTTAATAATTACAATATTAAAATATGAATAGAATAGGATTTCAATTTAATAATTCTGGAGATGAAGATATTTTTAAGGTATTTGATGAATATGTTGATTCCAGTAAAGAGAAGTTAACAAAGGCTGCTGATAACCTTATGAAACTATATAAGTCTAAAGATTTAGATGAAGGATCAAGAAAAAAACTAATAGATTTTGAAAAAAAATTGAGAATGATCTTTAAACAAGTTGATGATATTGATAGGGAAGTTGAGGAAATGGCTAGAAGGAAAAGAATGGAAGATAAGAAATGAATTATTTCATAAATCTTTCACTGTAGGTACTATAACTTGGTCTTTTTGGGCTTTTAATCTCAAAAATTTTAGTGTTAGAGTTATTATTAAATTCTAATTCTTCAGAATCGGAGACAATAAAGAAGTCACCTTCATTAACTTTTTCTTTATTTATAGTTGTCTCTCCACGTAATATAAAATATGAATATACTGAGTCATGCTGTAGCTTTAGACTCAATTCATTCTTTTCTAATATTTCATAAGAATTGATCTCTATGCCCTCTGATGATAATTCCATAGGACAGTTCTTGCCCGCTATTTTTTTTATTTTAGTTCCATTTTTTTCAATTATTTCAAAATCCTCAGATTTATAGTCATCATATGAGGCTTCTTTTGTTATTGAAAGTTGAATGTTTGGGTCAAACCATATCTGAAAAATTTCAGACTTCTCATTCAATTCTTCAGCATGGGAGATCCCATTCCCAGCTCTTATAATTTGAACATCTCCTTTTTTTAGAGATATCCACCTATCTTGTTTTGTGTCAAAATGATTTATAGATCCTTCAAGAACAAAACTACAAATTTCAAATCCTTGATGAGGATGGAGTCCTATCGTACTTTTTTTATCTGGAGTCCAAGCGTGAGCCCAATAAAATAAATTTGAATAAGGTTTGTTTTTACCTCCATCTTGCGGAAAACCAATTGGCTTTTTTTCTAATATTTCTCCGTTATTAAAGTTTCCGTCAGCTTGTTCTTCTTTTTTAATTAGCTTTATATTCATTTTTTATTTTTGAAGAGATGTGGCTCCATAGTTTAATTCTCATGTCAATTGATTTTTTTGAAATTTCTTTAACTTCTTCCCATTTTCTTTCATCATTTCCACACAAATTCTCTATCATTTTAAGAGCAATTGGTCCGTGGTCGTCTCCGTCTAACTCAATATGTCTCTCAAGATAATAAACAAACTGACCGGCTACATTACTATTTTCTTTATTTAAACCTCTCACAATTTCTATGAACATATCTGGTATTACATTCTCTCTACCAAAAGTAAATGCTGCTGCAATTTTATGAGTTTCTTCTGATTCAATAGTATCGAATGTAAAATTTAAAAACTCTTTAATATCTTCTGATAAATCATAATTATTGATGCAATCTCTATAGTCTTCAGAATGTTTAATGTCATAAATAAATTTATTTATGTTAGTTGTGTCAGCTCCAATTTCTTTCATTGCCTCTAGGTATAGTTCAAAATGACTGATAACTTTTCCTCCTTTAATTTCATCTGTTTCTTCTTCAAGAACAATTTCATTAATGAACCTAGCTGCCTTGGTATTATCAGATGGAATCCACGGATTCTTAATGCTGGTTAAATTTACCTGAAGGGCTTTCAGTAGAGACATAAAATCCCACACCGCGTAAATATGGTTCTCCATAAATATTTTTAAGTCATCAACTGAAGAGATATTAGAATAAATATCATGATTAACTAGTTCTTTTTGTGTGGACTCAATATGATCAATTACATTTTGTATTTTCATGGCTTTTTTTCTTACGTTTAATGAAGTATATTGTTTAAAAAAAAAAGCAAATATGGATTCAAATACTGTTAATTACAACGAAGAAGTTTTAAAAGGAGGGCTAATAATTGCTGGAGTTTCAATTTTATTAACAATGGTTACTTATATAATTAATGTTGAGTTAATGGTGGCATGGTGGTATGGCTTATTAGCTATAGCTATTAGCATGGGTTTAGTAATATATATTGGTATAAGTTTTCGAAATATAACTGGCGGATACATATCATATAAAGATTCATTAAAATTTACTTTTTTAGTTTTTACAGTATCCTATGTAGTTGGTGCAATGTTTAACATATTATTGTATAATGTTATTGATCCTTCCTTACCAGAAGTAATGAAAGAGCTTACTGTGCAAAATACCGTTACAATGATGGAGGGTTTTGGGGCGCCTCAAGAAACTATTGATGCTTCAATTCCTGAAATAGAAAAATCAATAGAAGAAAACACATCAGCTGTGGGAATTATCAAAGCTACTCCATGGGGTCTTTTATTTGTTTTTGTTTTAGCTGCTATATCTTCAATTTTTGTTAAGAAGAACGAGCCTGTATCAGATAGGATTAACTAAATTTTTTATTGTATAGTTCAGTTCCTCAGCTATTAATTTAGAGGTCTTTAAGTATTCTTCCTTTTCGTGCCAAGTATTATCAAATATTTTGGGATCTTGATAAACCATATTTATGTTTCTTATTGATCTTGAATCTGAAGGACATGATTTCTCTGCATCTGAGCAAGTCATAATAGATATGAATTTATCTGATCGGATCTCATCTAATACTTTTGAGCTTAAGCTTACAGCTATATCTCTAAAAAGAATTTTATTGTTCTCAGTCTCAATCCCTACGTGTGAAAAACAATAAATAATATTTTTATGTACTTCTGTTTTTTCTGTTCCAGCAGAATAAAATTTTAAATCAGTATTATAAGTTTTAGATAGGATGCTTCCCCAAGCTTGACATAGTTGACTTCTTCTTGAATTATGGGTACATATGAAAACTATATTATTTGTTATTGGTAAGTCCTTCTGAATTTTAGAAACCACTTCATCAAGTTGTTTTTTTTTATTCTTATCAGGGTTATAACAATTTATTTTGGAAAAAAAATCTTTAAACACTTGATTCATATTGCTTTAATTTTAACAAATTTTAGGAAGATTTTGGGTGTTTTAAAGATTAATTAATGGTTAAATTTGCTCAAATTTTTTTAATGAGTAAAAATTATTTGAAAATACAAAGTGTAATTAATGAGGTCAACAAAGTAGTTGTTGGTCAAGATTATATGATTAGAAGATTACTTATGGGTCTTTTCACTCAGGGTCATATATTATTAGAGGGTGTTCCTGGGTTAGCAAAAACGTTAACAGTTAATACCTTGTCAAGCGTTCTGAAATTAAATTTTAAAAGAATACAATTTACCCCTGATCTACTTCCCTCAGATGTAATTGGTACTATGATTTACAATCAAAAGAAGTCTTCTTTTGAAGTAAAGAAAGGTCCAGTTTTTTCTAATATAATTTTAGCTGATGAGATAAATAGATCACCTGCTAAAGTCCAGTCAGCACTACTTGAGTCAATGCAGGAGAAGCAGGTTACAATAGGTGATGATACCTATAAATTAGAATTACCTTTTCTAGTTCTTGCTACACAAAATCCTATAGATCAAGAGGGAACTTATCCTTTACCAGAAGCACAAAGAGATAGATTTATGATGAAACTTAATGTAGACTATCCTTCAAAAGAAGAAGAATTAAAAATTATGCAAAGGATGTCTGATTTGAATTTTAAGAACTCAACAAAAACAATTCTAAATATAAAAGATATTACTGCAATTCAAAATGAAATTAATAAAGTCTCTATTTCAGAATCTATAGAAAAATATATTATTGAAATAGTTAATGCCACCAGAAAACCATCCTCTGTTGGTTTAAATGAGTTTGAAGAATATATTTCCTTTGGAGCATCTCCAAGAGCTAGTATTAATTTATCTCTAGCCTCTAAAGCAAATGCTTTTTTATCTAATCGTGATTATGTGATGCCTGATGATATCAAAGAAATTGCTCATGATGTTCTAAATCATAGAATAATTTTAAATTATGAGGCAGAAGCTGAAGACATCAAGCCTGAGTTGATTATAAAAAATATTTTAGAGAAAGTTGAAATTAACTCCTAGTTATTTTATTGAGTTAAATATTTTTTTAGTTTCTTCAAGCTCTTCGTAGAGCGTCTCCAATGCAGATTTTAATCCAACCTTTTTTGACTCTTTTTTCTGATACATTTTATAAAACAAACCTGAATTCATGGCAAGGTTATTAGGGTTGTTCCTAATAATCTTATTTTGTTTTCTGTCGGTTTTCTGAATATTTTTTTCAAGTTCTTTAATGTAATCATTTACAAATTTTCTCATCAATATTTTTTTAAATGATTCTTGAAGGTTATTTATTGATGTTTCTTGTTTTAAGTCATCTTTATCACTGATATAGATATAAACTCTTTTATCCTTTTTTATTATCGAAGTTATTAATGAAAGAAGTTCACCTTTGGTTTGAATAGAACTATTATAGACCTTTTTTTCTTTTTCAAAATTTCCAAGTTCATTATATAAGTTTTCTAATTCATCTACTACAGTTTTTTTGGGGATTAATGTTGAGAAATAAACAGCTTCTAAACTTAATTCATTAAAAAGTATTTTTGATTTTTTTACTTGACTAAAAACATTATTAGGAACTACCTTTCCTATATTAGATTTTCCTTCAGCAAAACATATAATTGCAAATAGAAGAAACAAAGTAAAAAACTTATGTAATGACATCATTAATTCAATAACTACGTATTAAAAATATTTGCAATAATATGAAATCTATTTTAATTACAGGAGGAACTGGTTTGATTGGGTCGCGTCTTGTAGACTCAATAAATAAATCAATTTATAGCGTTTATGTTTTAACAAGAAAAAAATCCTACAAAGAAAACGGGGTAGAATATATACGTTGGGATCCAGATAAATCAATTCTTGATATTTCAAAAATTAAAAATTTATATTCAGTTATTAATCTTGCTGGCCAGTCAATTGATGGATCAAGGTGGACAAAAAATTATAAGAAAAAAATATTAGAGAGTAGAGTAAATTCTACTAAGTTACTTTATGATAAAATAAAGGAAAGAAAGCAGCTGCCAAAATCATTTATTTCTGCCTCAGCAACAGGTTTTTATAAGGAAAACACTATTAACCCCCAGACAGAGGATGATTTATCTGGAGATAATTTTCTTAGCAATGTAGTACAAGAATGGGAGAAAGAAATAAAACGTTTTAATAGTCTTGGTATACGTACAACTATTCTTAGAATTGGTTTGGTTCTTTCAAAAGATGGGGGTGTTTTAAAAAGATTATACCCGTTATTTAAATTTTTCCTTGGGATTCCTATTGGTAGTGGCAAACAAATGATAAGCTGGATTCATGAGTATGATATGATAGGTATTATAAGTACCGCAATAGAAGATAAAAAATTTGATGGGATATATAATGCTGTAGCTCCAGAAAGAGTAAATAATATAGAATTCACTAAATCATTATTGTTAGCATTGAATAGGTTTTCATATCCAGTATTTATTAAAGCTCCTTCAATTATAGTAAAGTTAATTTTTGGTGAACAATCAGATTTAGTTTTAAACGGCTTAAACATATCTTCTGAGAAATTAGTTCAATCAAATTATAAACTTAAATTTACTGAGCTGTCCTCAGCTCTTAGCGAAATTTACACGCATAAAAATTAATGGAAAAAAAGATTGAGATTTTTGGTGCTAGAGAAAATAATTTAAAAAATATTGATCTAGAATTTAATAAAAACAATTTAGTTGTAATCACTGGTGTATCGGGTAGCGGTAAAAGTTCGCTTGCTTTTAACACAATCTATTCTGAGGGGCAAAGAAGATACATGGAAAGTTTTTCTGCCTATGCACGTTCTTTTATTGGAAATATAGAAAGGCCAGATGTAGATAAAATAAATGGTCTTTCCCCAGTTATATCTATAGAGCAGAAAACTACATCTAAAAATCCTAGATCAACTGTGGGTACACTTACTGAGATATATGATTTTCTCAGGTTATTATATGCAAGAGGATCTGTTGCATATTCCTACTTATCTGGTAAGAAAATGATCAAACAATCTCAAGATCAAATTGTTGAAAATATAAAAAGTGATTTTAATGATTCAAAAGTAATTATTGCAGCGCCTGTTGTAAAGGGAAGAAAAGGACACTATAAAGAGCTTTTTCTTCAAATTAGAAAGAAAGGTTTTTCTAATGTTAGGGTTGATGGTGAAATTATGGAGATAAAAAAAAATATGCAGCTTGACAGATATGTTATTCATGATATTGAAATTGTTGTAGATAAACTTATTGTTTCCGAGAATGAAACATCTAGACTTTCAAATTCTGTGGACATAGCAATTAAAAGTGGAGATAAAACACTGTATGTCATAGATGAAAATAATAACTCTAAGTTCTATTCAAAGAGTTTAGTTGATCCGGATACAGGTATTTCATATGAGGAGCCGTCACCTAATAGTTTTTCATTTAATTCCCCGTATGGTTGGTGTGATTCATGTAAGGGATTAGGAGTTGAAGATAAAATTTTAAAAGAAAATATTATTGTTGATGAAAATCTAAGTATTAGCAGAGGAGCAATTGCACCTTTAGGTCAATACAGAGATATGTGGGTATTTAAAAAGATTGACGCTGTACTAAAACAGAATGGTCTTGATATTTCTACGCCAATAAATAAAATTCCTGAAAAAATTTTAGATATAATATTATTTGGAGAGGACATAGATGTAGCTGTTGAATCAACCAAATATCCAGGTACTCTTTGGCATACTAAATTCAATGGTGTTAGTGGTTTTATTAAAAAAACTCTAAAATTTAGATCTGGCAAAACAAAAGATTTTATGACTGATTTTATAACAGAATCATATTGTGATACATGTTCGGGAAAAAGACTAAAGAAGGAATCTTTATATTTTAAAATAAATAACACTTCTATATCTGATTTAAATTCAATGGATATAAAAGGGTTAAGAAATTGGCTTGCATCTATTCAAAATTTTTTAAATGAAGAACAAAAAATTATTGCAGAGCCAATAGTAAAAGAAATAAAACAAAGGGTAGAATTAATGTATAATCTTGGGCTTGAATATTTAAGTTTAGATAGACCACTAAGAACTCTATCTGGTGGCGAGGCTCAAAGAATTAGATTAGCTACTCAAATCGGAACAAAATTAGTTGGGGTTTTATATATTCTCGATGAGCCAAGTATTGGTCTTCATCAAAGAGACAATAATAAACTTATAGACTCTTTGAAAGAACTTAGAGATTTAGGTAATACTGTAATTGTTGTTGAGCATGATAGAGATATGATGGAATGTGCTGATAATATTATAGATATCGGTCCTGGTCCTGGTGCCGGTGGTGGTCATGTGGTTGCTCATGGAAAGCTATCAAGCTTCCTAAAACAAAAATCTCTAACTTCTAAATTTTTAACAAGAGAACTAGATATTGAAATGCCTAAAGAGCGCAGAGTTGGCAATGGAGATAAACTAAATATTTATGGGGCAGTTGGGCATAATTTGAGAAAAGTAAATATATCTGTTCCTCTTGGTTGTATGGTTTGTGTGACTGGTGTGTCAGGAAGTGGAAAATCTTCATTAATACATGGCACTTTATCTGCATATTTAAAAAAAGAATTATATAAATCAAGAAAAAAATTCTTACCATTTAATAATATTAATGGAGTTGAAAATATTAATAAATTAATTGAGGTTGATCAGTCTCCTATTGGCAGAACACCAAGATCAAACCCCGCAACATATACCGGTGTATTTACTGATATAAGAAATTTGTTTTCATCCTTAACAGAATCTAAAATTAGGGGACTAAAACAAGGTGCTTTCTCATTTAATGTTAAGGGCGGAAGGTGCGAAGCTTGTAGAGGTGCTGGGATAAGATTAGTTGAAATGGACTTTTTGCCTAACGTATTTGTTAATTGTGAATCTTGTCAAGGGAAAAGGTATAATAGAGATACTCTTGAGGTTAGATATAAAGGAAAATCAATTTCAGATGTTTTAGATATGACCGTCTCTGATGCTGTAATTTTTTTTAAAAAGCAACCAAAAATATCAAATAAACTTAAAGCTCTTGATGAAGTAGGTTTAGGATATATTAGTTTGGGACAGCCATCAACAATGCTATCCGGTGGAGAGGCACAAAGGGTAAAATTAGCTTCAGAATTATACAAGAAAGATACTGGCAAAACATTATTCATTTTGGATGAGCCAACGACTGGACTTCATTTCCATGATATTCAAAATTTAATGATTGTTTTGAATAGGCTCATAGATAGAGGAAATACAGTACTTATTATTGAGCACAACATGGATGTAATTAAATGTGCAGATCATATTATTGATCTTGGACCAGAGGGTGGAGATAAAGGTGGCTATGTAATAGCAGAAGGAACTCCTGAAAAAATTATAAAGAAGAAAAATAGTTATACAGGAGTATTCTTAAAGAAAGAATTACTTAATAAGTAATTTTTTCTGTAATAGAATCTGAAAGCTTTTTCCCTTTGTTTGTTAGCGTTAAAATTTTTTTATCAATTCTAAGTAATTTTTCTTTCTCTAATAACATTATTTCATCTGCTTTCTCTTTCATAATATCAACATCAAATCTTTCAAGTAATTCTTTTTGACTGACTCCGCTATTTGTTCTTATTCTTGTTAGTATATGTTCATTTACTTTTTCTTTAAGAGACAGCTTTTCTCTATCAAAAACCATCTTGCTTTGATCAATTAATTTTATATATTCTTTATTGTCACTTATATTCCAGTATCTATAATTTCCGTCATATGAATGAGCGCTTGGTCCGTAACCAATATATCCCTCATCCTTCCAGTAATTAGAGTTATGTTTTGAGTAATAACCTTTTTTAGCATAGTTTGAAATTTCATAATTTTCGTACCCTGAACTTTCAAGTTGGTTAAGAATTAAATCGTATTGTTCTAGAACAGAATCTTCACTGGGAATTGAAATTTTATTGTTTTTAAATAGCTTATAAAAAACAGTCTTTTCCTCTAATGTCATGTTATAGATAGAAACATGAGGAGGATCGAGTTTTTGTAGAATAGTCAAGTCCCTTTTTACACTTTCTTTTGATGAGTCAGGAATACCAAACATAAGATCAATAGAGTAATTGTCATAAAGTTTTTCAATTTCATCTATAGCACTTAATGCAACTTCTTTAGTATGAATTCTATTTAGTTTTTTAAGTAGATTTTTATTAAAAGTTTGAACACCAAGGCTTATTCTATTTATTCCAATTTTTTTCCAAGATTTTAATTTTTCTTTGCTCACATCATCGGGGTTAACTTCTAAAGTAATCTCAGCCATCTTATGCACTTTAAACTTATTTTTTATTTGCAAAATAATTTTTTCTATATGACGGTTGTTTATAATTGATGGCGTCCCCCCTCCAAAATAAATTGTAGATATGTTTTTATTATTAAATTTTTTTTGATTGATTTCTATTTCTTTAAGAATTGCATTAACTAGTGTAGTATAGTTTTTTAGAGTACTAAAGTGAAAATTACAGTAATGACAAGCTTTTTTACAGAATGGAATATGAATATAGACACCAGCCACTTAAATCAAATTTTATTTCAAATACAAAAAAAACCAATTTATGACTATAACTCTATTTTATTGTCATTTTTTATAATTTCAATTTTGATAAGTTACTATAAACTTAACTATCCTCTTTTTTTTAAAAAATATTTTAATATTAAAAGCATAATATATTTAGGAAACCAAGAGGATTTTTTTTTTAGAAGCGAATTCTTTTCTTTAGGTAATTTAATACCCCTAATTCTTTATGCAATAATTATCTCTTTTTTTTCCGTTTTTATTTTTGAAGAC
>Ga0315315_10001501_pt1 | contig 21452 bp, 16 predicted proteins | sample M140m3416metaG_FD_203699 | JGI IMG/M metagenome (GOLD analysis project Ga0315315, IMG submission 203699) | Ammonia-oxidizing marine archaeal communities from Monterey Bay, California, United States - M1 40m 3416 | ecosystem: Environmental > Aquatic > Marine > Intertidal zone | place: USA...
TGCATTAGCATTATAATTTACCGCTCCTGGATCAGTGCACCCTTCAATTTTTTCTTCTTTTTCACATGCAAAAAATATGACGGAACATAGTAGAATTAACGCATGCTTTCTCATTAGTTGATAGAAAAATAAGAAACAGAAAATACATCAGAAATTCCATTAGCTTGTAATAGAGCTTGCTTATTTGCGTCATCCATTATACCATCAGTTGTAAGGTTAATTATATTGGGGTTAGCGTACCAATTATTAATTTCCATATTGATTATGAAACTTGTATTAGCATTTGCTATATTTAGTGAAATAGGAAAGTTCTTAGTGAATGAGAAATCTTTTCCTCCTGTACCTCCGGTATGTGTTGCATATCCTTGAAAAGAAGTAGTATAATCTCCTTCTAACTGCATATAATGATAGCCACCTCCCATAAATTCAGGCCAGGAAAATGAAGGAAAGAAACTTTCATTTAAATAATTATCAGTAATATTTTTTAGTGAATCTAATCCCATTGTAAATGAAATTGCGGTATAATTTGCGCTACTTAGGTCTTCAAAGTCTAAATTAAAGGTTGAAGGATCAGAAATAGTAATAAAGTGTACTTCTTTCAAAAGAGTGCTCGTACCATTTTCTGAATGTAGCGTAATATCTGAGAGTAAATACCTTAATGTTTGTACGCTATAATTTTGACTGGCTGCATTTGAATATATCATTTGATCTGTTTCTAATGCATTTCCATCAACAGTATGGGTAAAATTTAGAGACAAATTATATTTACACGAACCATTATCATTAGTAGCATTTGTATTATAATTTACCGCTCCGGTATCAGTGCATCCTTCAATTATTTCTTCTTCTTTTTGGCAAGCTATAAAAGCTAGTGAGATGGTTGTTGCAATTATAAATATTCTTTTCATTCTCAATTGTTTGTTTAATAACGCAAATTTAGGAATTTTATTAAATTAAAAAGCTGATATTTGTTATTAGCTTATTATCATCCTATCCATTCAGTTGCTGTTGGTAATTTATTGCATTTCATTTCTTTATTTTCCAACAAATTTTTGATATTTGCTAAGCATGTTTATTTCCCTAAAATATATTGATGTTATCCTGCCTTTACCTATAAAAGGAACTTTTACTTATTCTTTTATTGATGATGATTTATCAATAGGCCAAAGAGTTATTGTGCAATTTGGAGTAAGAAAGTTATATAGCGGTATTGTTGCTAAAATCCATGATGAGAAACCTATGAATTATGAAGCAAAACAGCTAATTGCAGTACTTGATGAAAAGCCAATTGTAAATGCTAAGCAGTTGCTTTTTTGGAAATGGATTTCAACTTATTATATGTGTAATTTAGGTGATGTAATGAATGCAGCATTGCCAGCCTCATTTAAGTTAGCAAGTGAATCAAAAGTTATAATACACCCTGATTTTGATGGTGATTTAGATACTTTAAAAGACGAAGAGCTTAATTTATTGAGCGCTTTAGCTCATCAAGAGGAGTTAAGTGTTATTGAGATTTCAAAACTTTTAAATATTAAAAGTGTGTTTTCTTTTATTAATGAACTTGTCAGAAAGGAGATTGTCCAGTTGAAAGAAGAGATGTATGATAAATATAAATCAAAAAAAGTTAAGATTGTAAGTTTAATTGCTGATGATGAAAAAATAAAAACAATTAAATTAAGCCAAAAACAACATGCATTATTAGATGCATTTTTATTGCTGATTGAACAAAACCCAGCTAAAAAGTGGTCAGTTTCTTTATTGATACAGGTAACAGGTTATAGTAGAGCAATTTTAAATGCCTTAGTGAAAAAAGAAATATTTGCAATTGAAGAGGAAGGAATTAGTAGATTGTTAAAGTCAGCAATAGATTTGATAGACGATAAGGATTTAGCCAGTTTTCAGCAAAAAGCATTGTTAGAAATTAAGGAATCATTTAATGACAAAGATGTTTGCCTTTTACATGGCGTTACTTCATCAGGCAAAACAGAGTTGTATATTAAATTGATTCTAGAACAACTTAAACAAGGAAAACAGGTGCTTTATCTATTGCCTGAAATTGCTTTGACTACACAGATAATTAAGCGTTTGCAAAAGCATTTTGGAAATAAAGTTGGGATTTCACACTCTCATTTGAATAACTCAGAAAGAGTAGAAGTGTGGATGGCAGTGCAGAAACAAGATGAAGATAAAATGCAATACCCAATTATGTTAGGGGCAAGGTCATCTTTGTTTTTACCTTTTGATGATTTGGGGTTGATTATAGTTGATGAAGAACATGATTCTTCTTTTAAGCAACACCAAACTGCACCAAGATATCATGCAAGAGATGCCGCTATTTATTTGGGACATTTGCACAAGGCTAAAGTATTATTGGGTTCGGCCACTCCATCTGTGGAGAGTTATTATAATGCTAAGAAAGGAAAATACGCTTTGGTAGAGATGCACACTCGTTTTGCAGATATTGCTTTGCCAAAAATTATAACAATAGACATCCGAAAATCCCATCTTAAAAAGGAGATGAAGCATCACTATGCACCAGCAATGCTAAATGCAATTCAAGAAACTTTGAAAGCAGGTAAACAAGTAATTTTATTTCAGAATAGAAGAGGTTATTCTCCAATTTTGAGTTGTGGAACTTGTTACTATACACCTAATTGTAATAGTTGTGATGTGAGCCTTACTTTTCATAAATGGAACAATCAGTTAAAATGTCATTATTGTGGCTATAACGAGCATGTGCCTGAGGTATGTCCTAGCTGTACTGCTCAAGATTTTTCTGACAAAGGTTTTGGTACTGAACAAATTGAGGAGGGTCTAAGAGAACTCTTTCCTGAGTATATTACTAAGCGTATGGATTATGATACGACTAGAGGAAAGAATGCGCATCAGCAGATAATAACTGACTTTGAGCAGGCAAGGATTGATATATTGGTAGGTACACAAATGATTACTAAAGGCTTAGATTTTGATAATGTTTCCCTTGTTGGGATTTTGAATGCCGATAGCATGTTTCATTTTGCTGATTTCAGGGCATATGAAAGGGCTTTTCAGTTAATGATGCAAGTAGCAGGTAGGGCAGGACGAAAAGTAGAACAAGGAAAAGTTTTAATACAAACTTATGATGAGGAGCATTTCATGTTCGCTTTATTAAAAAAGAATGATTTCGCAACTTTTATAAAACAACAATTGCGGGAAAGAAAATTGTTTCAGTATCCCCCTTATAGCCGATTGATAGGAATTACCTTAAAGCACAAGAACCAAAGAAAACTAGATGAAGCAGCTTTGCAATTAGCAATAATGATGCGCAAAAGTTTTGGAAGTAGAGTTTTAGGGCCTGAATACCCTGCTATTGCTAGAATAAGAAACTATTATCATAAAAATGTATTGCTAAAAATTGAGCAAAAAGGCTCTATTGCTAAAGCTAAAGTTATATTAAGTACAATTATTGAGCGTATAAAAATTCATACTGATTTTAAATCTATTCGTTTTATAATTGATGTAGATCCTGTTTAAGAACATGCCTCCCACACACTATTCTTAGGTGCTGGAGCAGTAATTGTAATTGTTTTTTTTTTAACAGGGTGTATAAACTCTATTTTTCGAGCCAATAAATGAATACTTGCATCTTTGTTACTTCTTCTTGCACCATATTTTAAATCCCCTTTTATTATACATCCAATATTAGCTAATTGAACTCTAATCTGATGATGTCTTCCGGTTTTTGGTTTTATTTCTAAATGATAAAAATTATCTAATTTTTTTATTAGTTTATATTCTAAAACTGCATTTTTACCGCCATTAGACTTGGTGATATAGGATTTGTTCTGCTTTTGGTTTTTTTGCAAATGGTTCTCAAGCGTTCCACTGCTGTTTGGCGGAGGATTATCTACTACCGCCCAGTAGGTTTTTTTCACTAGTTTTTCTCTTAATTGTGCATTCATTCTACTTAGTGCCTTGCTTGTTCTGGCATATAAAACAATTCCTGATGTAGGACGATCTAGCCTGTGGATAGTTCCTAAAAAAACATTTCCTGGTTTCTTGTATTTCTTTTTAATATAAGCTTTAACAAAATCGGATAAGGGTGCGTCACCTGTTTTGTCGCCTTGTACTATATCTCCTGATTTTTTATTAATAGCAATCAAGTGATTATCCTCATACAATACTTCAAGCATTAGTATTGCTCTTTCTCGTTAGGGAAATCTGTTGATTTTACATCAGTAACATATTTTTTAATAGCTCCTGTAATATCATCAAACAAATTAAGGTACCTTCTTAAAAACCTAGGATTGAATTCGTGTGTCATGCCTAGCATATCGTGTAAAACTAACACTTGTCCGTCCACTCCATTTCCTGCACCAATTCCTATTACTGGAATGTTAATGCTCTCAGCAACTTTCTGAGCTAGTTTGGCTGGTACTTTTTCAAGTACTAAAGCAAAACATCCCGCTTCTTCTAATAGTTTTGCATCAGTCAAAAGTTTTTCGGCTTCCTCATCATCTTTAGCTCTTACAGTATAAGTTCCAAATTTATAAATTGATTGTGGAGTAAGTCCTAAATGCCCCATTACAGGAATGCCTGCAGTCAGTATTCTTTGAATAGATTCAATAATCTCACTCCCTCCTTCCAATTTTACTGAGTGTCCACCACTTTCTTTCATAATTCTAATAGCCGAACTCAATGCTTCTTTAGAGTTTCCTTGGTATGACCCAAAAGGCATATCCACTACAACTAACGCTCTGTCCACAGCACGCACAACTGATGCTGCATGGTAAATCATTTCGTTAAGTGTAATTGGTAGAGTAGTTTCGTGTCCAGCCATTACATTTGAGGCAGAATCACCAACAAGAATTATATCAATACCTGCGCTATCAATAATTTTTGCAAGTGTATAATCGTAAGCTGTAAGCATAGAGATTTTCTCTCTATTTTGCTTCATTTCAGCTATAGTATGTGTTGTTACTTTTTTATAATTTCCTTTAGCTACTGACATTTTATTATTTTGTTATTGTTACTACAAATACATTCATATATCCTTTTGCATTTATTGCTTTTTGATGATCGGCAGCATCTTTTGGTGATGAAAACTCACCACTTAAATATTGGTAAGTTCCATTCTCATTATATTGGTACCATACTGCATCTAAATTCTTATATGCTGATGAACTTTGAGTTTGCATAAACATTCCTAATTGCACAGCATATACTATTTTATTACTTGTTAAGTTTTTAGGTGTAGGGACATCAACAGTTGTTTCTTTTATCATTTCATAAGCTTTAACTCCATTCAATTCAAAATCTTTTTGAATGAATAATGCTTTAAGTTCAGTGTTTTTTGTTTCTAATGTGTTTGCCTCAGATTTAGCAGTTTGTAATTGTAGTTCAAGAGTAGTGATTTGATTGCTTAAAACAGTTATCTTACTATTTAATTCTGTAGTAACTTTATCATGTTTATTTTGAGTAGTTTTTAAAGTGTTTAACTCAATATTTGCATTTTTTAAATCTACGGATAAATTTGAGGTATTAGTGGCACATTCTTTTAACTTTTTAACTGTTTTTTTAGCTGATTTCAATTGTTCTTTATAATTATTTAGTTCAACAGTTAAAGTGTTTATGTCTGCTATTTTGTTTTTCATAGATTTAGATAATCCACTTTTAGTATTATTATGTGCGTTTTTTTCAGTGGATAAATCTGCACTTAAAGTTGAATTAGAAGTTTGAAGTTTAGTAACTTTATTTTTAAGTATTTTAATTTCAGTTGTCAATTGTTTTATCTGAGTGTTTGTTGATGTTATTATTTTATTTAAATCATTTGTCAAATCAGTATTTGTAGCTTTTTCTAAAGAGATTTGTTGATTTAATGCAGAAATCTTATTGCTTAATTGTTTACTAGTTTCACTATATTGATTTGAAGTGGTTTTTAAATTCTCAATAACTGTATTTAAAGCTTTTATTTCTTTTTCTTGTGTAGAAGAGATTGTTGCTAAATCAGAGTTTTTAATCGTTAAATTTGTTACTTCAGAATAAAGTGAATTGTTTTCTGAATTTAAACTGCTAACAGTTGTTTGTAGAGCAGTATTTGAAGTTTCTAATTCTTCAACCTTATCTGCTTTCTCTTTCAGACTTGTAATAAGAGAATTTAATTCTATAATATTTTGTTCTTGTTCTTTTGTGATGTTAGCTAAGGAAGTGTTTTCTGAATTTAAACTGCTAACAGTTGTTTGTAGAGCAGTATTTGAAGTTTCTAATTCTTCAATCTTATCTGCTTTCTCTTTCAGACTTGTAATAAGAGAATTTAATTCTATAATATTTTGTTCTTGTTCTTTTGTGATGTTAGCTAAGGAAGTATTTTTTGCTATTAATGCTTTTATTTCATTAAATTGTTGAGCTTTACTATCAGTATTTAACTCATTAAGTTTTGCATTGTTTTCTTCAAGAATAACAATTCTTTTATTTAACTGTTCAATAGTCTCATTTACACTTAAAGTATTTTCGTTAGTGTAATTTGCAACTGCAGGGCTTCCTCCTTTAGTGTTTATGTGGTAGTAAGAAATTCTTGCTTTAGTTGCTGGGCTAATAATCAATCCACACGAGCCACTAGTAAAATCTGGGATGAAGAAAGTGGTAAGATATTCGCTATTAATATAAATATCGTAAATATTTTTTTCTGATCTTATCTCAATAAAATTATGTTCATCAATACCATTAACTAATTTGTTTTTTACCCAGCCTTCTTGTTTTGCATTGCCGCTTAAAGTTTGGTAATTATTACCTATTAGTTGCTTAATTCTGTATTCTTTCTTTTTATTTATTTCAAAAATAATAGCTCCTTTTCCATCTTCTTGAGCTTTAAGGATTATTCCGACACTTGCCTTTTTATTATCAGAAGGACCAATTCTTATAGCAGTTTTAATTACAAAATCAGTTACTGATGAATTCTTTGCAATAATTGCATATTCACTTTCATTGTTATTTCTACTAAGTAGGTAGTCTCCTTTATCTAAAATAAAATAATTATCAGTAGTGGTTACTGTTTTAAAGTGTTCTCCTTCTGAATTAAAATCTTCTTGTATTACAACTTTATTGTATGCGTCTGAAGAAATTTGTTGTGCATTAACTGTTGTACTCAAAAAATACAGTAAAAATAGGCTAATTGAAATAAGTTTTTTCATAGTTTTTTTTCTTAATTGTGGCAAATTTACAAATATATGCCTTTATCTTTTCATATAAAGTGATAAGTTTGCAAACATGAAAAATATATATTTAATACTTGCTATTTGTACAATGCTTTTTTCTGCTTGTGAAACTGATTTTGATGTAAATGCAGAATGGGATGAAACTACTGTCGTTTATGGACTTTTAGATGCAAGTGATCAGAATCCTTTGCAGAAAATAAAAATTAGTAAAGCTTTTTTAGGAAATATGGATGCTTATCAAATGGCACAATATTCTGATTCTATCAATTATGGTGTGAATGAATTAGATGTTAAGATATATAAGTGGGGCTTTAATCATATAGAAGATTCTGTAGAGTTAGTTGCTGTGCCAACCTACAGAGATGGTGAGATTTTTTATGACAGTATAATTGTGTATCAGTTTATTAATGATAATTACCTAAAAAAGGGTTTTGATTATGAGTTAGTTGTTAAAAATAATGAGTCAGGCAATATAGTTAATTCAAGGACAAGTATTATTGATAAAGAGCCTGCTTGGTATAACTTTAATCCAGATTATAGCATAGGTTTTTATAAAAATGATTTGTCGGACTTTTGGTTTAAAACTATTGGATGGAATAAGGTTGCTGAGGGGAATCTATATCAGTTAAATTTGATATTTAAATATTTAGAGATAAATAAAGAAACTTTGATAGAAGAGGAAAAATCTATTGAATGGTTGCAAGATCTTAAGTCTTCCTCCTCTGGTCCAATGTCTTTAAAGCTTGAGGGTGAAGATTTTTTTGATTTCTTGGCTGACGAAATAAAAATAGATAATGACGTTATTAGAAAATATGAAGGTTTATTTTTAGAAATGACAGTTGGTTCAGCAGATTTAGAAACCTATATTAATGTTAATAAGCCAATTACTGGAATAGTTCAGCAAAGACCAATGTTTACTAATATTAATAATGGTATTGGTTTATTCTCAAGTCGTTTTATCTATACACAGAAGATTGGACCTTCTAATGATGAATTAGGAGGATTGAATGAGGCTTCCCATTATTACATTAATAATATTTTGAACAGGAATTTTGATTATCCTTTTGAGGATAAGTAACTGACTATCTGACAGTAATTATTCTTAGCAGCTTCTAAATTATTAACTATAATTCGACAGTATTGTCATGCATTTTATTGTGGCATTATAATTGCAATAATTACTCAACAGTAAATAAATTAATTTAAAACATAATAAAATGAGTAAAATTATTGGAATCGATTTAGGAACAACAAACTCATGTGTTTCTGTAATGGAAGGAAACGAGCCAGTTGTCATCCCAAATGCTGAAGGAGCTAGAACAACTCCCTCAATCGTTGCTTTTATTGAAGGTGGCGAGCGTAAAGTTGGGGATAGTGCAAAGCGACAAGCAATCACAAATCCAACAAAAACTATTGCATCTATAAAAAGATTTATGGGAGAAAGCTTTACTGCCATGGCTAAGGAAATTAAAACTGTTTCTTATAAAGTAGTAAAGGGTGATAACAATACACCAAGAGTTGATATTGATGGTAGATTATATACACCACAAGAAATATCTGCAATGGTATTACAAAAAATGAAAAAGACTGCTGAAGACTATTTAGGTACTACAGTTACTCAAGCAGTAGTTACTGTTCCAGCTTACTTTAATGATGCGCAAAGACAAGCAACAAAAGAAGCAGGAGAAATTGCAGGACTTAAAGTTGAAAGAATTATAAATGAGCCAACTGCTGCTGCACTTGCTTATGGTTTGGATAAATCTGATAAAGATAGAACAATTGCTGTGTTTGATTTAGGAGGTGGTACTTTTGATATTTCTATTCTTGATTTAGGTGATGGTGTATTTGAAGTGAAATCTACAAATGGAGATACACACTTAGGTGGTGATGATTTTGATCAAGTAATTATTGATTGGTTAGCAGAGGAGTTTAAGAAAGATGAAAACATGGATTTAAGAAAAGATCCAATGGCTTTACAAAGATTAAAAGAAGCTGCAGAAAAAGCAAAAGTGGAGCTTTCTTCGTCTAAACAAACTGAAATTAACTTGCCATATGTTACTGCTACTGCATCAGGTCCAAAACACTTAGTTAGAACTTTAACTAGAGCACAATTTGAGCAATTAGCAGATAAATTAATTCAAGCAACAATTACTCCTTGTAAAAAAGCAATGCAAGATGCTGGAATGACTAATTCTGATATTGATGAGGTTATATTAGTAGGAGGATCAACAAGAATTCCTGCAATACAAGAAGTTGTTGAAAAATATTTTGGAAAATCTCCATCAAAAGGAGTTAATCCTGATGAGGTTGTTGCAATTGGAGCAGCTATTCAAGGGGGTGTTTTAACGGGTGATGTTACTGATGTATTACTTTTAGATGTAACACCACTTTCTTTAGGAATTGAAACTATGGGAGGTGTTCTTACTAAACTAATTGAAGCGAATACTACTATTCCAACTAAGAAGTCTGAAACTTTCTCTACTGCTGCTGATAATCAACCAGCTGTTGATATTCATGTATTACAAGGAGAGAGACCAATGGCTAATGATAATAAGTCCATTGGAAGATTTCAATTAGCTGATATTCCACCCGCACCTAGAGGAGTTCCTCAAATTGAAGTAACTTTTGATATTGATGCAAATGGAATCTTAAATGTCTCAGCAAAAGATAAGGCAACTGGTAAAGAGCAAAATATTAAAATTGAGGCTTCCTCCGGCCTTTCTGAGGAAGAAATTGCTAAAATGAAAAGTGAAGCAGAAGCAAATGCTGATGCCGATAATAAAGCAAAAGAAACTGCTGATAAAATTAATGGGGCTGATGGAATGATTTTCCAAACTGAAAAACAACTTAAAGAATTTGGCGAAAAATTATCGGATGATAAAAAAGCACCAATTGAAGAAGCTTTAACAGAATTGAAGGCTGCTTACGAAAGCAAAGATTTAGATGCTATTGATGCTGCAATGGAAAAAATCAATACTGCATGGACAGCTGCTTCTGAAGAGATGTACAAAGCATCACAAGAAGAAGGTGCAGCAGCTGAAGGTTCAGAAGAGCAAACAGCAACTGATGATGTGACAGATGTTGAGTTTGAAGAAGTAAAAGAGGAAGAATAATACTTTTTCCATAATATTTAAAAGAAGCCTGCTTTATTTAGTAGGCTTTTTTTTATTTTTGTGTAGATTTTTAATATAAGCCCTACAATTTGTAGGGCTTTTTTATATTTGCCAAATGATAAAGAGAATAATAGTTGTTTTATTATTTCCATTTATAGTAAATGGACAGTCAGCTTTTATTAGTGGTGATATTACTATTTGTAATAATGGAATTCCAGCTGAATTACTAGTAAGTTTTATAGGAACAGCTCCTTTTTCTTTTTCTTATGCTATTGATGGAGTAGTTCAGCCACAAGTACTGTCTGTACAAGATGATATATTTGTTATCTCTACAAAAATACCGGGAGTTTATACACTTAATCAGTTTAATGATGCTTTAAATATTGGAACTATTGATGGTAGCGCTTTGGTTACTATCTTAGAAAGCCCAGAAGCAATTATACATTTTGATTCAGATACACTTTCAATTATTAATCCTACAGCATTTTTTAAAGGTCAACCGGAAAATAATACTTTTAATTATTATTGGAATTTTGGAGATAATACTTCAAATAATTCTTCATCAGTTGTACATGTCTTTCCTTTAGATGAAGATGGTTTAGGGGTTTTAGGGATTTATGAAACATCTCTAATAGTTACTGATGGTAATGGTTGTTCTGATACAGCCGTTAAACCTATTTGGATAAGAGATGAATACTGGATATATATTCCAAATTCATTTACTCCTGATTATGATGATAAAAACAGAAATGAAAAATTTTGTTTAGAATATCATGCGATTAGAGAAAATACTTTTTTGTTTAAAGTTTTTAATATACAAGGTGATTTAATTTATCAAACAACTAATCCTTTAAAAATGAAGTGTAGTAATAAAGCTGGTTGGGATGGAAAACATTATGAAACGCAAAAAGAATTACCTGAAGATACTTATGTGTTTGAGTTATATTTTCAAGATTTTGAAGGCTGGAAACATCAAGAATTTGGAAAAATTCATTTAGTTAGATAATTAAAAAAATAAAGATGAAATTATTAGAAGGAAAAAATGTAATTATTACTGGAGCAAGTAGAGGTATAGGAAAAGGAATTGCTGAGGTTTTTGCCAAACATGGAGCAAATATTGCTTTTACATACAGGTCATCAGATGAAAAAGCTAAAATATTAGAAGGTGAGCTTTCAGTAAATGGATGTAAAGCTAAGGGTTATAAATCAGATGCATCTGATTTTGCTGCTGCTCAGCAATTATCTAAAGATGTAATGGATGATTTTGGCAGTATTGATGTACTCGTTAATAATGCAGGTATTACTAAAGATGGACTATTAATGCGTATGTCTGAGGAAGATTTTGATAGTGTAATGAGTATTAATATGAAGTCGGTTTTTAACATGACAAAAGCAGTTTTGCGACCAATGTTAAAAGCAAAATATGGTTCAATTATTAATATGAGTTCAGTTGTTGGAGTAAAAGGAAATGCAGGCCAGGCTAATTATTCTGCTTCAAAAGCTGCTATTAACGGATTTACAAAATCTACTGCATTAGAGTTAGGTTCAAGAAATATTAGATGTAATTCAATTGCACCTGGATTTATTGAAACAGAAATGACTGAGGCACTAGATGAAGCAACTGTAAAAGAATGGAGGGAGAAGATTCCATTAAAAAGGGGAGGTAATCCAGAGGATATAGCTAATACAACTTTATTTTTAGCTTCTGATATGTCGGCATATGTAACAGGGCAAGTTATAAATGTTTGTGGAGGTATGCTAACATAAATTGATGTTTGGATTAACAATAGATTTTCCTTTTTATTATAGCATAATCTGCATTTTATTAGGTGTAATTTATGCTTCTTTTTTATATATAAATGAACATTTGTTGCAATCAAAAATGTTAAAATTTTTATTGTTTGCTATACGTACAATTTTTGTAGTAATAATTTCTTTTTTATTTTTGAGTCCATTAGTGAAGTCCTTTAGTAATAATACTGAAAATCCTATTGTTATTATTGCTCAGGATGTGTCGGAATCTATTACAGATACTACTTTTGAATTGCTTTCAAATCTTTCTAGTCAGTTAACTGACTTTGATGTTCATAGGTTTTCTTTTTCTGAGTATGTTGAAACTGGTTTTCAGACTTCAAATATAGGAGTTAAAACTGACTACTCATCTCTTTTTTCTGATTTGGAAAATAGATTTTCAAATAGAAATGTTGCTGGCATTATATTAGCTACAGATGGTTGTTATAACACAGGAAGTAATCCAATTTTTCGACAATTTTCTTTTCCAATCTATACTCTTGCTTTAGGAGATACTTCAGTAAAAAAAGATGTCTTAGTCCAAAAAGTCACTAATAATGATATTGCATTTTTAGGTAATTTTTTTCCTCTAGAAGTTGCAGTTTCTGCAGTTAAGTCCAAAGGGAAAAAATCTAAGTTAAGTGTTTGGAATAAGGGTGTTGAACTTTACAGTGAACAAATTTTATTTGATTCAAATGATGATTATAAAATTATTAATATGCAATTAGAAGCCAAGGATGTTGGCTTACAAGCGTATAAAATTGTATTGTCAGAAGTACAAGGTGAGAGAAATATTGAAAATAATATTTTCACCTCATATGTTGATGTTATTGATTCTCGTTATAATGTTCTAATTTTAAAAGAAAAATCTCACCCAGATTTAGCTTCATATATTAGTGTGATTAAAAAGAATAAGAATTATAAAATTGAGATAAAGACTATTGATGAAGTAAATGATTTTAATAATTATCAGTTAGTTGTATTATCTGGAATTTCACAAATTCCTAGTAATTTAATTGATAAAAATATCCCTTTAATTCTATTTGGAAGCCACAAGTTTAGTTTGGATTTATCATCAGTAAAATTTGTTAAAAATGGAAGTGATGAAGAAATAAGAGTTGTTCAAAATGAATTATTCACTAAGTTTACATTTTCACCTGAGTTGTTAAATCTAATTAAAGAGGCACCTCCTTTATATAGTATTTTTGGAAAATATGAGCTTAATGTAAATATTGATGTCGTTCTTAAAAAGAAAATTGGAGCTATCATTACAGAAAGTCCTTTGCTTTTTATTGAAGAAATTGAAAATAGAAAAGTGGCTTTCTTTACTGCTGAGGGGTGGTGGAAGTGGAAGTTTTATGATTATTCAATAAATAAAAATAATGATGCTTTTAATGAGTTTTTTTTAAAGCTAACTCAATATTTATTATTGCAAGAAGATAAAAGTAAATTCAGGATTTATTATGAAAAACAAGTTGCTGAGCATACTAATATTTTATTTGATGCTAATATATATAACGACAGTTATGAGTTAATAAATAATAAAGAAATTACTTTGAAACTTAAGAATGAATCTGCTGATGATTTTAACTTTCAATTCTCTAAAGTAAATCAAGGTTATTTTTTAGATATTGGAATTTTAGAAAATGGTCATTATAGTTTTGTTGCTAAAGTTGCAGGTACTTCGGATGTAAAGTATGGTGCGTTTGATGTAAAAAAACTACAGTTAGAACAAATGAAGCTTGTCGCAGATCATTCATTGTTGTTTAAAATTTCAGAGATAAGTAATGGTAAATTGTTTTATAGAAATGAGATTGATTTGCTAACACAAGAACTTAATAAAAGTTCTAAAAATCAGAAATTAATACATTCTAAAGAAATGCTTACAAGTTTGATAAATATTCCTTTGATTTTATTAATTTTGCTACTGCTTATATCTACTGAATGGTTTGTTAGGAAATATAAAGGATTAATATAAATTAACTAAAAATAATAAATTATGGAAAATCAAGGTTTGCCTAAGGCAATGGTAATGGGAATAGTAGGACTAATATTTGTAGTGATGTTTGGCTCAAGTATGTTTGTAACAATTAACCCAGGACAAAAAGGAGTATTATTTAAAACACTTGGAGATGGATTAGAGAAAGATTACGTTTATGGGCAAGGCTTACATGTAATAGCTCCATGGAACGATATGATTGTATATGATGTAAAAGAAACAGAGACTTTCGAAAAAATGGAAGTACTATCTAAAAATGGACTTTCAATTAAAATTGATTTATCTATTTTACATCACCCTGTACAGGATAAAATTGGTTACTTACACGATAATATTGGGAAAAATTACTTAGAAAAAATTATAAAGCCCGCTGTAAGATCGGTAACTAGGGAGGTGATTGGTAACTATTTGCCAGAAGAACTTTATTCTACTAAAAGAACAGAGATAGAACAGGAAATTTATGATCAGACAAATGAAATTGTTGCTGATAAAAACATAAATTTACCAGCAATTTATATAAGAGATGTAACCTTACCTCAAACTTTAAAAACTGCAATTGAGCAAAAATTAAAACAAGAGCAAGAGTCTTTAGAGTATGAGTTTAAGATTGATAAAGCAGAAAAAGAAGCACTAAGAAAGGAGATTGAAGCTAATGGAATTGCTAAATTTCAGAAGATTGTAAATCAGACTATTACTCCACAATTATTAAAATGGAAGGGTGTAGAGGCTACTCAAGAGATTGCTAAATCTAGTAATGCTAAAGTTATTGTAATTGGAAATGGAGATGGTGACTTGCCAATAATTTTAGGAGGACAATAATATTTGGTAGTATTACGTTATTAAACGCAATTAATTAAAAATAAAAAAGATGAAGAAGATTACACTTATGCTATTAGTAGCAGTTATGCCATTTGTAAGTATGGCTCAGAAGAAGAGTAAAAAAGCAAAGAAAAGTAAAATTGAAAATATTGATAATTCTAATGCTACTTATGAATTTATGGTTATATCAGGATATGAAAGGGAAATTGACAAAGATGTTGCTACTAGAAAGTCGAATACTGAAATGCCTACTTCTGAGATGCAAATTAAAAAGTTAATGAAGGCAGGTTCTCAAGTTATGATTAATTTTGATTTTGGGACAAGAAGTAAAGCGAATAGTGAGTTAATGAAAAATGCAAGGTCTTATAAGACAATGGCATCAGCTGTTAATGCATTAGCTAATTACGGTTGGGAGTTTATAAATGCTAATGTAGTAAATTTGGGAACATCAAAAGTTCATTACTATTATATGAAAAGAAGTAAATAATATTCTTTAAAGTTATATCAAAGCTCTGCTGAAAAGTAGGGCTTTTTTTATTGCAACTTTCCAGCAATCATCACTTTTTCAATAACATTATGACCAAAACTATAAGCTAAGTAAGCATAACTTGGGATCGGTTTTGTGATAAACAAATTGGCTTTTTTCCCAATACAAATGCTTCCTAAATCTTTTTCAATACCCATGGCATAAGCAGTATTGATAGTTGTAGCATTTATTACTTCTTCAGGTGTCATATTCATTTGTATACATCCTAGGGAAGCTACAAAATTCATATTTCCGCTAGGTGAAGATCCAGGATTGTAATCGGTTGCTAAAGCTACTGCTAATCCTTCTTCAATCATTCTTTTTGCTGGTCCGTAAGGTATCCTTAAAAAGAAAGAACAAGAAGGTAAAATAGTTGGAATACAATTACTTCTCTTTAAAGCTTCATAATCTTCTTCTGCCATTTCTTCTAAATGATCTACAGATAAAGCACCTAAATCAACTGAGACTTTTACACCTCCAATTGCATTAAACTGATTGACATGTGTTTTAGATTGTAATCCTAATTTATTGGCTGCAGTTAATAGGTTTTTTGTGTCTTCAATAGTAAAGTATCCATCCTCACAGAATATATCTACATAGTCGGCTAATCCTTCTTTTGCTACTATTGGTAACATTTCATTAATTACCAAATCCATATAATCATCTTTATTGTCTTTGTATTCTTTAGGAAGGGCATGTGCTCCTAGGAAAGTAGCTTTTATTGTTACATCCGTATTTTCTTTTAAACGCTTAATTACTCTTAGTATCTTAAGTTCAGAATCTAAAGTTAGGCCATAACCACTTTTTATTTCTATAGCTCCCGTTCCCATTTGTATTAATTCGTTTAAGCGAATCATTGCATCTTCAAAAAGTTCATCTTCTGTTACTTTTTGTAATTTTTCAGCAGAATTTAAAATTCCTCCTCCTCTTTCAGCTATTTCAGAATAGGTTAAGCCATTTATTCTGTCTACAAATTCTCCCTCACGGCTAGCTGCAAATACTAAATGTGTATGGCTATCACAATAAGTAGGGAAAACCATTCCGCCTTCAGCATCAATTATGTCAGTAGTATTCCAGTCTTCAATTCCTTTCCAGTTTTTCATACTGCCAAAGGATGTAATGATTCCATCTTGAACCTCAATAAAAGCATCTTTTATAGTGCTGATATGTGACATATCTTTTCCTGCCACCCATTTTCTAGCAGTTATTTCTGTTTGGATAAGCTCTGAAATATTCTTGATTACTGTTTTCATATTTTGTTTTTGATTGTGCTAAAGTACAAAATTCACTCTAATCAATTATGTTATATTTGCGCTATGGGAAATTCAATAGGTAAAATTTTTAAACTGACTACTTTTGGCGAATCGCATGGTGTCAGTATTGGTGGTATTATTGATGGTTGTCCTGCAGGTTTAGAATTGGATTTTGATGCAATTCAAAAGCAGTTGGATAGAAGAAAGCCAGGACAATCTAAGATAACTACTCAAAGAAAAGAGAATGATACAGTTCAGTTTTTATCTGGAATTTTTGAAGGAAAAACAACTGGAACTCCTATTGGATTTACCATTAAAAATAAAGATGCTAAGAGTAAAGAATATACGCATTTAAAAGATGCTTTTCGCCCTTCCCATGCTGATTATACTTACCATCAAAAATATGGAATAAGAGACTACAGAGGAGGAGGAAGATCTTCTGCGCGTGAAACGCTTTGTAGAGTGGTAGCAGGTGCTATTGCTCAGCAAATACTTGCAAAAATTGGTGTTGAAGTGCAAGCTTACGTTTCTGCTGTTGGCAGTATTAAACTTAAGACATGCTATACTAATTTGGACTTAAGACTAACAGATACTAATTTAGTAAGGTGTCCTGATGTAATAATTGCTGAAAAGATGATTGCAGAAATTGAAAAAGTAAAAAAGAAGGGTGATACAATAGGAGGAGAAATTACGGTTGTAGCAACTGGTGTTCCTGCAGGTTGGGGAGAGCCCGTTTTTGATAAACTACATGCTGATATTGGAAAAGGAATGCTTTCCATTAATGCTGTACATGGTTTTAAATATGGTTTTGCTGATTTAGATATTTCTTCTAGTAAAGGAAGTAAAGTAAATGATAGTATAGTTGATGTAAGTGGTGAAACTGCAACCAACTTTTCTGGAGGAATACAAGGAGGAATAAGTAACGGAAATGATATTTATTGTAAGGTATCCTTTAAGCCAGTTGCTACTATTATGCAAAAGCAAAATACAATTGATACAGCAGGAAATAAAGTTGAAATTAGAGGCAAAGGAAGGCATGATTCTTGTGTAGTGCCAAGGGCAGTTCCTATTGTAGAAAGTATGATGGTACTTGCTTTAGCCGACCATTATTTAAGAAGTAAGATTAATAAAATTTAATATTATGAAAAAACTAGCACTACACTGGAAAATTATAATTGGAATGGTATTGGGTGTCTTTTACGGCCTAATTGCTAATAAATTAGGTTGGGTGGACTTTACCAATGCTTGGATAAAGCCTTGGGGTGTTATCTTTGTAAATCTCTTAAAACTAATTGCAGTGCCTTTGGTATTTGCATCTCTTATCAAAGGGGTGGCATCACTTTCTGATATTTCAAAACTATCACGCATTGGAGGGAAAACAATTGCTATTTATCTGTTGTCAACCGTTATTGCAGTAACCATTGGTTTGTTCATGGTTAATATGCTAAGTCCTGGCGCTAATTTTGATAGAGAATCCATCCATTTATCTAAAAATTCTCAATCGGGTGCAGATAAAAAAATTATTACTGCAGGAAATGTGAAAGATCAAGGCCCTCTTCAGTTTATAATAGATATGGTGCCAACTAATATACTTTCAGCTTCTAGTGATAATTCTAATATGTTGCAGGTTATCTTCTTTGCTATATTTTTTGGGATAGCTATGGTTATGTTGCCAAGTAAAAAAACGATTTATGTAAAAGGTTTTTTTGATGGAATAAACGATATTATCCTTCAAATTGTGGACTTAATTATGTTGGCAGCACCATATGGAGTGTTTGCGCTTTTAGGAGGTTTGGTGGTTGATTTTCGAGCAAGTTCTACTTTATTTATCGTCTTAGGGAAATATTCGGCAACTGTTATTGTAGGTTTGTTAATGATGGTAATTGTGGTTTATCCTTTAATTTTAAGGATGTTTACAAAAGTGAAGTATTTGGATTTTTTCAAAGCAATTTCTCCAGCTCAAATGCTGGCTTTCTCTACAAGTTCAAGTGCGGCAACTTTGCCCGTCACTATGGAAAGATGTGAGGGTCATTTAGGTGTTTCTAAAGAGGTTTCATCTTTTGTATTGCCTTTAGGCGCTACAATTAATATGGATGGCACTTCCCTTTACCAAGCTGTGGCAGCAGTATTTATTGCGCAAGCTTTTGGTATTGAGTTAGATTTAGGACAACAATTAACAATTGTGCTTACAGCAACTTTAGCGTCTATTGGAGCTGCTGCTGTTCCTGGTGCTGGGATGGTGATGTTGGTAATTGTTTTAGGTGCAATTAATGTGCCTGCTGAGGGGCTTGCACTTATTTTTGGTGTGGATAGAATACTTGATATGCTGCGTACGGTTGTAAATGTTACGGGTGATGCCACTGTCGCAACAATTGTGTCTTCTAGTGATGGGAAATTGCGAAAAGTTAATGGAGATGAATTAAGTACCTAAACTTTGCAAAGATATATTCTAATCTACCTTTTGTTTCTTGGCCATTTACTAATAGCTCAAGAATGTTATCCTGAAAAAAGAAAGGATAAGAAGTTAGTTCAGAAGATTGAGAGATTAATTGAAAAGAGAGCCTTTTATGACGCTTTTGATGAGTTAAGAGGAAAAGAGGATTTTGCAGTTTTCTATGAGTTAAAAGCAGAAATACTTTGGATTAAAGAGGCCTATTTTGAATCAGAGACTGAGGCTTTAATGGCTATTGAAATTTGTCCTAATAGCTTTCCTAAAGCATACTATTTTTTAGGAGAGATTGCTTTTAATCGTAAGGATTATGTAAATGCAGATGCTTATCTTAAAAAGTGCATAGAATTAGAAATTAGTGATCCTTATTATTCTGATGCTGTTTTGCTGTACTCTAAAGCAATAGTTCTTGCTGAAATTATAAATAATCCAGTAGAATTTAACCCAAAAATTGTTTCGGGTATTTCTACTAATTTTGATGAATATTTACCGATTATCTCTCCAGACCAAGAGCTTTCTTTTTTTACAAGAAGGTTAGAGAAAAAGAGTAAGCAATCTATAACTTCAATAATAGTAGAAGAATTTACTTGGAGCAAGAAAGAAAATAAAACTTTTGATGTTGGATGTGCTTTGGATTATCCTTTTAATATGGAATCTAATGAAGGTGGTGCATCAATTACTATTGATAATAAGATATTATATTATACAAAATGTTCTTTAAATCTAGGGGGGTATAAAAATTGTGATATCTATTATGTTTTTAACCAAGATGATTCTTGGTCAGAAGTACAAAGTTTCTCTAAAAATATTTCTAAAATTGATAGTTGGGAGTCGCAACCCACAGTTTCATCAGATGGTAAAACAATTATTTTTGCTAGTGATAGAAAAGGCGGATATGGTAAAATTGATTTGTATGAAATTCAACTTGTAGATGGCGAGTGGACTGCACCCAAAAATCTGGGGACCAATATCAATAGTAGTGATAATGAAAAATCTCCATATCTGCATACTGATGGTAAGACATTGTTTTTTGCATCTCAGAATTTTCCAACTTTAGGTGGTTTTGATATTTTTTATAGTAGAAAGGATTCTTTAGGTAATTGGGGAAAACCTCAGAATATTGGTTATCCTATTAATACAGTGGCTGATGAGATTTCCCTTTTTGTAAGTACGGATGGTATTACTGCTTATTTTGCTTCAAATCATTTGAATGGAGTAGGAGGTTGGGATATTTATTCTTTTTCTTTGTATGAAGGTGCTAGGCCTGATAGAGTATTGTTTTTAAAAGGAGAATTGTTGGGTGAAAATGGGCAGATTTTGGATGATGTTGAGTTAGAAATTAAGAACCTTAAAACAAATAAAGTTACTAATGTAAAAGTTGATGATGGAGCTTATGTTTCTGCTTTAAATATAGAGGATGATGCTGATGTTTTGATTACTGTTAAAAAAGAGGGGTTTGCTTTTAATTCTACTTTTATTGATTCTGATGACTCTGCTTTTGTCAGTCCAACTGAATTTAATATTGAATTGCAATCTCTTGAAGAAGGAAAGTCATTTAATATTTCAAATATATTTTTCTCAACTAATTCTTATGAGATAAATGATTTGGCTCAGGAAATATTAATTGAGTTCTCATCATATCTTCATCTGAATAATAGTTTAGTTATTGAAATTAACGGTTTTACTGATGATATTGGTGATTTTAATGATAATCAGATATTGTCAGAAAATAGAGCTAGTGCTGTTAGGGACTTAATTCTATCAAATGGAATTTCAGCTGATAGGATAACTTTTAATGGTTTTGGGGAGTTACACCCGATAGAGTCTAACAAAGATGAAAAGGGTAGGGGGGCTAATAGAAGAACTGAATTCAAGATTATAGGCAAATAAAAATCCTGCATATAGCAGGATTCATTATTGTATATTGTTTAGGAGATTACCTAACCTCTTTAATTCTAGCTTTTTTACCAGTTAAATCCCTTAAGTAGTAAATTCTTGCTCTTCTTACTTTTCCTTGCTTGTTTACTTCAATCTTTTCAATTAAAGGTGAGTTTATAGGGAAAATTCTTTCAACTCCTACTGAGTGAGAAATTTTTCTTATTGTAAAAGTTTCAGTTCCTCCAGTTCCTTTTCTTTGGATTACATCTCCTTTAAAAAGCTGAGTTCTTTGCTTGTCTCCTTCTTTAATTGTGTAGTGTACTGTTATAGTATCTCCAGCCTTGAAAGAGGGTACTTCTTTTGTTGCATTAAGCTCTTTAGCGATAGATTCAGTAATATTCATTTTTCTAGTTATTAGTTTTTGAAAATCG
>Ga0315315_10001502_pt1 | contig 21444 bp, 25 predicted proteins | sample M140m3416metaG_FD_203699 | JGI IMG/M metagenome (GOLD analysis project Ga0315315, IMG submission 203699) | Ammonia-oxidizing marine archaeal communities from Monterey Bay, California, United States - M1 40m 3416 | ecosystem: Environmental > Aquatic > Marine > Intertidal zone | place: USA...
AGGTGGCGCAGGTTTTATCGGTAGTCATATTGTTGATAGGCTGATTGAGGATGGCAACGAGGTTATCTCGTTGGATAATGAGTCAGCGACATCCAATGAAGAATTTTATTGGAACCCAAAGGCTCAAAAGGCTGTCCTAGATATATGCGACTACGATAAAATTGAACCTCTTTTTAAGGGGGTCAACTGCGTCTTCCATCTGGCGGCTGAGGCTCGTATTCAGCCAGCCATTAAGAATCCCTGCAAGGCATCAGCTACCAATGTTTTGGGAACCTGTAACGTACTTCAAGCCGCTAGGGAGAACGGTGTAGATCGTGTTATCTACTCATCTACATCGTCTGCCTACGGTTTAATTAACGAGCCTCCACTGACAGAAGATATGCCAAACGATTGTCTTAACCCTTATTCAGTAACTAAGGTGGCAGGTGAAGACTTATGTAAAATGTATACTAATTTGTTTGGCTTGAAGACCGTTGTGTTCAGATATTTTAACGTGTATGGCGAACGCCAGCCAATCAAAGGTCAGTATGCTCCCGTTGTAGGAATCTTCCTTCGTCAGTTTGAAGACGGAGAACCTCTAACCATCGTTGGTGACGGACACCAGAGGCGAGACTTCACATATGTAAAAGATGTTGTAGAGGCAAATATGCTGGCTGCTAATTCTAACAATGAAGACTTATTTGGTCAAACAATCAATATCGGTGTTGGTGACAACACTAGTGTACTTGAGTTAGCCCAGATGATTGGATATGATTTTAAGTACCTGCCTGAGAGGTTGGGTGAAGCTAGGATTACTCTTGCTGATATTAGCAATGCAAAAGAGTTGCTGGGTTGGGAGCCTACTGCTGAGCTAAGAGATTGGGTTTTACTTCAAAAGGTTCAAGGTAAACCAATGACTGCCACTAGTTTTTTGAGACAGGAGAAGGATAGATAATGCTTTTGCTTTTTGTCAATACTGGAAAATCATTTGGATACGGCGAGATATTCTTGCTTATGTTTCTTTTGCCTACTTTTCTAGCTATCATATTAAATGCCATCAGAGGTTCAGCCACTAAACCAAAGGCTACCGTAGTGCCACGTATTGATACACCAGAGATAGAAACGGTTAGCTTTGCATCTATGAACATGGAGTTCTCAGAGCCTGAGACACCTCCTAAGAGGCTGACCAAAGAGGAGCAATGGGCTGTGATAGCCGATGCTACTATGGAGAAGGCGATGCAAGGAGATAAGGCGGCTAGAGATTGGGTCACTAAACACATATTTACCGATCCAGTGACACCGGATACTACAGTTAGCCCATTTATTAGTGACGCTGTAGACGCGCTCAAGCGTGCTGGATATAAGCCCAGTGATGTGAGAAAGACCGCTAACCAGCTATGTTCTCAAAACGACTACTCATCTCTGGAAGATTTAATACAAGATATTGTCAAAAACTGTTGATTTGTGTATAAGAGGTTGTACTATGAATAGACTTAAAAACTCGCTCTGCTACCTTTGTGGAGCTATGGATCGTGTCAAGGACGGTGGTGCTGGATGGAGAGAGAACATAACGCCCAAGCTAAAAGAAATGGGAGTTGGTGTACTCAATCCATGTGACAAGCCAAGCGACTATGGTTTGGAGAATCAGGAGACTAGAGATTTACTTGAAAACCTAAAACGGTCTGGTAGTTATGATAAAGTCACGGAGTATATGAAACCTATTTGCGCGATTGATTTGCGTATGGTTGACATTGCTCACTTCATAGTAATGAGCATCGACGTAGATGCTCACCTTTGCGGATCATACCACGAAGCGGCTGTTGCAATCAGTCAAAAGAAGCCGGTCGTTGTAATGTGTAAACAAGGAAAGAAAAGCCTTCCGACTTGGATGTTTGGTGTTGTTCCACACGAGATGGTATTCTCAAACTGGAGCGAGGTTTTAGAATATTTGAATCACATAAACGAAGACGAAGATGCGAAGCATCAAAATAGATGGCGATTTTTTGACTGGGAGAAAGTATATGTTTAGTTTCTATTGTAAGGCGTGCGATCAAGAGGTAGATTCAGATGCTTGCAGGCTTGCAGATATAGTTGAAACCGCAGGCGGTAGATTATATGTCTTTGAGTGCTGTGACTGTGGAGAGGTATCATCAAGTGAACTGTTACAGGAGTATCAATATGACCTCGAAAGATAATATCATAAAAGGTATCAATCAGGCTATGAGCGCGGAGATAGATTCTATAATCTACGATAAACCTCCTAGTGACAAGAACTCTAAAGTGCTACAGGAGAATCCTAATTTGCTCACTGTGGACTGGAAGAATGTATTGCCTGAGCCACCTAAGAATAGTTCAGATATAACACGCAGAGAGCTTGAACTTATTTCTGAGATGACTAAGGAGCTTTCAGAAGAAGAACATACCCTTATTACTGAAGTCGATAAAGACCCGAACAATGTCTTCATGGGCTTATTAAAGAGGTACGGTCTTCAATTTCCAAAAGAAAAGTTCGACGAGTTTTTCTTCAGTCAGGTTGATCCAGTGGTGACAAAGTTAAAGTATAAGTACAAGAGGGCTAGACCCTTCCAGTTAGCCGAGAAGTATGGAATAGATATTAAAGTCACAGAGACTGAAACACACCATACGCCAGCTTATCCATCTGGACATACAGCGTATGCGGCTTTCGCAGGGTCTATGCTTGCAACTCTTTACCCAGAGCATACATCAGAGTTCTACGAGCTTATAAATTTGGCTGGCAGAGCTAGAATTCTACAGGGCGTACACTATCCTTCAGACAACGATGCCTCTATGGTTATAGCATCTGTGTTATATGAAGATTTGAAATATGAGATATTTCCAGATATGAAAATTAGGGGGTGAATTGGAATCGACCAGTAATAAAGTTATTGATTGCATGTAGTAGTTGAACGAATGGCTACTTGAAAAATCGTTCATATTTTTTTAAGTGTAGAAGAGAATTTCTCACTAGCCGCCTAGCGCGGCAGGGGTATCACAGCCCTGTAAACCAAATAGTGATGATGCAGATAATTCCGCTAGAGTATATATACTTGAACTAAATATATATGATAACAATAATTTGTTTGACTCCGATAACTCGGATAGCCTAGTATGGTGGGCGATAATAATTATACTAAACATGTAGAAGTTAATAATAATATTATGTGGCACGCGGGTTCAAATCCCGCCACCTCCACTTAGTAATTATACTATCTTTTTATTTTGTCTCGCACAAACAAGTTTGATCATGGCTTGGGGCGCGAGCCAGCTAAAACGTGTGTTTTTTCTTTTGGTTACGTCTAGAATATTGAGTAAGTTTTTTTGAGGTTGCAATGAACGATATACACGTATTTATTATAGATCAAAGTTTTAAAGCTGATACAACTCCAACAGGTAACGGATTTGAATATTGCGTAGACGCAATACATAGGCAAGCTAAGACTCTCGGCGTTTCTTATGAGTTAGATATAGTAAAGAAGAATGAGCTTCCTTCTACAGTTTCCTCCAAAATGGTTTCTATCTTTGCAGACAACGCAATGATAAACAATAGGTATTTGTTATCAGCCATTTCTATAAATAATTTGTACCCAAAATTTAGCCTCATGTCAGGCGAAATATCAACACTCTTTACTTCATTTCCTGAAAATAAATTCTTGCTTAAAGTGATGGATTATTTTAAGTGTTACAAGATTGACCACATTGAATCAAATCTTATATGCGATATAAGCAAAGAAAAAAATAACTTACCACCGGCTTACAATATAACAGTGAACTCGTCAGTATATAACCAGTATGGAGGTTATTCTTTTATAGAGACTCCAAGAGGTTTTATCTTTGACAATATAGACTTTGTATCAAACAGTGCGGAGTTAGGAAATGTTGTGTACTTTAATGATCTTTCAACAAAGAGCATACTGAAATCAGAAGATATAAGCATAAAATTAGTCTGTAAGTATTTTTACAACTTAGGTTACTTGTCTGCATTAAGAACAAAGTCAGAAGAAAAGCCGCAGTACGAGAGAGTATGGAAACAGTTTGTAGAAAGTCCTGAGTGTTTGGATCATAGGGTTATGGGAAGGCTTGTTTTTGACAATACTATACCGCAAGAAGATAAAAAGCAATACTCAGAGAATGTTGCTATGGTTAGATGCTCCTATCAGTGCGGTATGCTTGAGGGGCTTTCTGGTGTAACAATATTATGATCTCATTAAATCTTTCTTCATGTTATGGATTCAAAAGACATCGAAGCGGATGGGGATATTGCATCAACTCTCTCATGCCACACCATTCGCTACATGGGATTCATGTGGACGGTTTTTTAGAACATAACTTTTCTTGGCATGTCCAAAAATATCTTTATGACGGAACTAGAAAAATACCTTACGAATTTCCATGGATAGGGTTTTTACACAACCCTCCGAATCCGCCGTCTTGGTACGATGTATATAATTCACCAAAGGCGATATTTGATAGAGATGTTTTTCAATACTCTTTGAGGTTTTGTAAAGCTATAGTAACACTATCTAAGTATCTCGCTGACTGGGTAAAGTCTGTTTGTGATGTTCCAGTTATATCAGTTAAACATCCAACGCAAACAAATTGTATAAAATGGAATCCTGAAAAGTTTTTACGAGAAGATAACCCGAGCATTCTACAGATAGGCTATTGGCTCAGAAAGCCGGACTCTATATGTCGGTTAAAATCGCCGTATCCATATGTCAAGAAGTGGCTTCCTAGCGATAATGAATACGCTATGAAAATACTAGAGTTCTACAATAGAACAAACACTTCTTACTTTCAGGAAAAATACAACTGGGCTGGAGTAGAGATATTAGATTGGCTATCTCATAATGACTATGATAATATGCTAACATCTGGAATTGTTTTCTTAGACCTCTATGATAGTTCAGCAAATAACGCTGTAATCGAGTGCATCGCAAGAAACACTCCCTTGCTGGTAAATAAACATCCAGCAGTTGTAGAGTATTGCGGAGAAGATTATCCCTTATATTTTGAAAACTTAGATCATGCCGCAAGTATATTATATGACAAAGATTTGATAATCAGCGCTCACAAGTATTTAAAAAATATGGACAAGTCTTGGTTAAACGGAGCATATTTTGCTAATGACGTAGTAACAAAACTCGGAGAAGTAACCTATGGAAGATGAAAAATATTATTGCACAAGACCATTTGAGTTCTTTGAAACACATGATGATGGCAATGTGGGTTTTTGCTGCCCATCTTGGATCAATAATTATCACATAGGCAATATAAATGAAAACTCTGTCGAAGAAGTTTGGAATGGTGAGCCAGCACAAGAATTGAGACGCTCCATTTTAGATGGTTCTTTCAGGCATTGTGATAAAAATGTTTGTCCGCACCTGCGCAGTAAAACACACTGCGTTCAAACACTACACCAGATAGAACAAGTAACTGAAAGAGGGTGGGACTTAGTTGCTGACGACATAAGAAATAATAAAACAGTCTTAGATCATAAGCCCTTACTTTTGCATTTTGGTTATGATAGATCTTGTCAATTAGAATGCCCATCCTGCAGACTAGAAGTAATTATGGAGGGTGGAGCGAGAAGAGAATTTATTATTGGACTACAAGATAAGTTAAGAAAAGAAGCATTTAAGGATGCTAAAACTTTTACAATCACAGGCTCTGGCGACCCATTTGCAAGTCCAGTGTTTAGAGAGTTACTGATGACACTTGAGGAACACGAAGCTCCCAACTTAGAATATATACAGCTACTGACTAATGGCTTGCTGATTGATAGATATTGGGACAAGATCAGTAATTTTGCTAGAGATAAAATACAACATATCTCCATTTCTATAGACGCTTCTTCTGAAGAGACTTACAAGAAGGTCAGAAAAGGAGGCGACTGGAACAGGCTGATTGAGAATTTAGAGTTTACAAAGAAGTTAAAAGAAGAAAGACAAATAATTAGTTTCAATACTAGCTTTGTTGTGCAAAGTGATAATGTTGAAGAGATGGTATCTTTCGTTGATCTATGTGATAGTTACGGAGTTGGCCTAGTCCAGTTTCAAACGTATGAGCCAGATTTTCTTGATTTTACTGAAAACTTTTTACCTACTTGGCACGAAAGGGCTGTCCAAGAAAAGACAAACCCTAAACATTACATATTACTTGAAGCGCTACAGCACTCAAAAATAAAAGATAAATATTTGGACTATCTTGATTGGGAAGAAAATGGTGGAGATTGGTCTAACACGAAGGTAATGGTTGGCGCATTAGCTTCGATCATTCTTGACGATAAAGATATATCTCAGCTTGAAAATAATATGATTAAGTATGGATATAAAGATGTCTATTATAACGACAATTTGTACATAGTAGAAAACAAGTACCTAGAGTCTTTTAATAATACTGAAAGAGTAAAGTTTGATGATCTAGATGTTGTTTGGGATGACTCTCAAGACAAATGGATATCACACCAGCAATGGAGCGATCTGGCAAAGTTAAGGCCTCTATTCAATAAAGAAATGCAAGATGAAGAAACTTTTAATGAAGAAAAACAATTTAGTTTTGATAGAATAAACAATGATGCAGGCTGTAGTCAGTTGCCGATAGTTGATACATCCAAACTATTTTGCAAGCAGCCATTTGATAATTTTGAAGTAGACGAGAGAGGAGACGTTAGAACCTGCTGTGCTTATTGGATGAATGACACGATAGGAAATGTCAATGAGTCATCTATAGAAGATATATTAAATTCTGAAAAGGTTAAGAAGATAAGAGCATCCATACTAGATGGATCGTTCTCATATTGCAATAAACAGACTTGCGCCAGACTTCAGAGTAAGTCAACATACGATAATGAATGTGGTATTTATGTAAGAGACGACGTAAAAGACACCAGATATAGAAAAATAATAGACGAGAATATTACAGAGATCGACCATATCAAGCTCGTTAATTTTCTGTGGGATGAATCCTGCAACCTTAAGTGTCCTAGCTGTAGAATAGAATCTATAATGTACACTAAAGGTAAAAGATACGAAAAAATACTAGGCATTCAAAATTCTATCTTGGATTTTGTCCTTCAAGAGCAACCTAAAGAAGACGTTGTATTTAATATAACTGGTTCTGGAGACCCCTTTGGTTCAAAAATCTTCAGAGACTTCCTCCTTGACTTTGATGGACAACAGCACCCAAATATAATTATAAATTTGCAAACAAATGGGGTTATGCTCACAAAAAAAATGTGGAATATGATGCATAAATGCCATAATAATATAAGTGAAATTATAGTTTCCATAGATGCGGCCACAGAAGAGACTTATGATAAAGTTAGAGTTGGGGGTAACTGGGAGACCCTAATGAAGAATATAAAAATGTTATCTGAACTCAGATTGCAAGGCAAGATCAAAGGTACTTTTACTTTAGACTTTGTTGTGCAGAAACAGAACTATGCAGAAATGCCCCTAGCTGTAGAACTGGCAAACTCGTTAGACGGTATTGATGTAATGAAATTCTCTTTAGTGACAGATTGGGGTACTTGGAAAAGAGAGGTCTTTGAAGACCACGCCATATGGATGGACAACAATCCATTGCATAGAGACTTCCTTAGAGTTCTTAACGATGATATTTTTTCAGGCAATAAAGTCGATCTAGGAACCGCATACCATTATTATGAAATAGCAAGAGGTAAAAATGATTAATATAACAGCCCCAATCAATACTCTAGGGTATGGCATAGCAAGCTACAATATAATCAAGAGCCTCGTGGTAAGTGGCGAAAATATAAATTATTATCCTATTGGTTCACCTGAACCTCCAGAACAGGCAATAGATATTTTAAACGCCATAAAGGTTGATGTCGTAAAACTGAAATCGCCGTCTGTCAAGATATGGCATCAAAATGATGTTCATCATCACATTGGGAAGGGAATGCATGTGGCCTTTCCTATATTTGAATTAGATAGATTCTCAGATCAAGAAGTAAAAAGTCTTGCTCACAATGATAGGATATTCGTGTGTTCAAAATGGGCTAAAACTGTTATTGAAGGTTGTGGAATTCGTGTACCTGTTCATGTAGTGCCTTTAGGCGTAGATACAGAAACTTTTAGTCCGGCTCCAGTCTCAACTAGACCAAAGACTGTATTCTTCAACTGCGGCAAATGGGAGGTCAGAAAAGGCCATGATGTATTAGTACAGTGCTTTAACAATGCCTTTGATTACAATGATGATGTAGAGCTTTGGATGATGTGTCAAAATCCATTTTATTCAGCAGAACAACAGAATCAATGGGAAAGACTTTATAAAGACTCCAAACTTGGAGAAAAAATAAGAATAATACCGAGACAAAATACCCATCAAGATGTTTATAATATAATGAAGCAGGCTGATTGCGGAGTGTTTCCAGCTAGAGCAGAGGGATGGAATTTAGAACTTTTGGAGATGATGGCATGTGGAAAACATGTAATAGCAACAGACTATTCGGCACACACTGAATTTTGCAATGAGCAGAACAGTATGCTGATTGATATCAAATCTCGTGAGATTGCACAGGATGGAGTCTGGTTTAACGGACAGGGCATGTGGGCTTCTTTGGGTGATGACTGTATAGAACAGACAGTAAGTCACATGAGAACTGTTCATGCAATGAAAAAATCAGGAAGTTTAGGACAAAACACGGATGGGATTTATACATCTAGAGAGTTTTCTTGGGAAAACTCAGCTAAAAAATTCCTAGATGGACTAAAATAAGTTTGCAAATGATTAGCATCCATGCTAAGATATTTGCAGTAACCAAGAATCTTTTCATAATAGGAGAAAGAAAATGGTAGATAAGCTAAAGAGTTTGGTGAGATCGAAGCGTTTTTGGACTGCTGTCGGTACAGTTGTTACCGTAGCCCTTCAGGACGTTGTTGGTATTCCACCAGAAACAGCCACTAGTATTGTAGCAGTTGCTGTAGCTTGGATTGTAGGTGATTCTCTTCGTGCAACGGAGTAGACATAAGCGGAGAATCATGATTCTGAGTCCAGCGTATGAAGCGCTGGGCTCTTTTATAAAGGAACTAAAATGAACATTGATTTTATTATCACTGCTGAGTCTTACTACAAAGCGAAGATGGACGAGGCCGCACTGACTATGAGGCTTTATACCGGAGCTTCTGTCGGGGTAGGCGAACATCCACAAGTCTTTCGAGAATTTGTATCGGCGCTTGAAGATTTTAAGGAAGCTAGAGAGAACTACCAACTAGTACAAGAACTCAAAGCAGACCTAACTAAACAGAAAGAAAAAGAAATCCAAGATGAAAGTTAAGATCACTTTACTTGCCGCTTGTTTTGACAAGAAGTCAAACATAAATAATAAGCAGAGTAAGAACTTCATAATTGTGAATGAAGACAACACGCTACCAAGTAGATATTTGTTGTCCGACTCACCAAATGAGTGCCTTAAAAAAATCTGTGAAAAGTTTTTAAGCTATAGTGTTGATTGGCTTGACTTTAGCATCATAGATGTCAAAAGAAACGACGGAGATGAAATAGAGATCGTTTACTCCACAGATTTCCCATACTGTGAAAATTTTTACAGACATGGTAAGACTTTGCATGTTTACGATGATGATCTAGGCGAAATATTAGGAGAAAAATATATTGAAGGAATCACAAAAGCAACGAGAAGAAGATTTGTCCTCTGAGTCCTGTTATTTTCTGTGTTACACAGAAAAAGACTCTTCAGATATCTTCTTTAAGTGTGGATGGGGCGAATCAGCTAAAGATGTGCAGAATTTTGCTTTCATGCTATCAAAGATAAACTCTGGAGACTACGAGAACAACATACTAGACGTGTTAAAAACACAAACTGAAAATACTAGCGACTTTGAATTATTTATGAAGTTATACCTTAATTATAAGGCTAATGAAAAATTAGATTTAGTTGTGCCACCTTCTATGGCTCACCTTAAATAATGTGTATAGTACATAGGTAAAACCTGCTGAACGGAGGTAGTTCTATGTTTGAAAATAAAATAGCTTGGCAAAGCTGGAATGCAATAATAGAAGAATATTATTCAAAGGCTAATGAGTTAGACATACTAGAAGAGCTTTTAATGGCTCAAGAGATGGAAGATATGCCTAATATGCCTATTAAATTTGTAGATCCAGCACCCAGAGTTATATATACGCCTTATGGCGCATACCCCGCTGAGTCAACGATGAAACCTTCTGATAGGTGGAATTGCTGGTTAGCATATACAAACTTCGATCTAACATATACTGTCCTAGACATTCTAGAAGAAATAGACGGAGTTGAGGCAGTTAAGATACTAGGAAGATATACTTTTTTTATAGGAATAGGAAAACTTTTTAATCCTACAGATGTTAGGCTAAACATTGAGAACATATTAACCGATACTACACATATAAGCAGTCCTGAGTCAGTCTCTAATGAAATTAGTGACGCAATAGAGTCAATCAAAACTCAAGTCAGCGCTAAGAGATATTGGTCTATATTTGTTTCCTCTGTAGGAGAAATTGATTACATTATGTCAGATGCTCTCGATGAGCAGTATCTACTTGAATTGAATAAGTTTGAAGATTTACGTCAAAAAATTGGTGGTATTATAATTAGGAGTTCAAATGAACAAAAATATTGATGAAGCGATTAAGAATATTGATTACAAAAGAATTATGGATAAAGTTTGCTCAAAATATAATAGGTACGTTGATGAGGACGATATGTCATCAATTAGATTATATACTCTGTGGCAATGTTTGAATAAGTTCGACCCAGAAAGAAAGGTTAAATTTACTACCTTCTTGTACCAACAGCTCACCTTTGCTATTAAAAATCATCTAAAGCGTCAGCGCCGTGAATATACAAATATTCCTTTCTCAGTTGCTCAGCGTAGAGATCTTGATATAGATGTGGCGCTGCTGGACATGCCTAGAGAAATGTCTGAGCTACTTGAGCAGAAATATGTCTGCAGGATGACTATGAGCGAAATAGGTGAAGCTAATGGTTACAGTAGAGAGACAGCTAGAAGGCGACTAAAGAAGGCAGTGGAATATTATAAAAACTAATGCGTATAGAACTACTTTGCAACGAGCCAAAGTACCCAGATATCCTTGCTTGTATATTTGAAGGTAGCGAAAAAAGAGTCGATCAGATATGTACTCCGTCGGGGATAGTTCCTCGCATTGACGAAAGTTTTATTCGTGAGTACTGTAACTTTTCTGGAATTATTGATTTTCCGTATGGGATATCTGAGACTCGCATAAGAGTGCATGAGATACTTCTTTGTGAAAAAAGAGGAATCAAAACAATAGACCTTGTAATAAACAGACATGACCTAGAAAGCTCTAACCTATTCGCTATAAGAAAAGACTTCAAAACATGCTATGAGGCATGTAGGGTTAATAATGTTCATATAAGGCCGGTATTAGAATATAGATTAGCAGAGACAACCTTTATTGAGGAACTCTGCTTCTCCTTGAGGGAGAATGGCGCGTCTGAAATAGTCTTAGGCACAGGATCTATGGTTGATGATCTGCTAGATAATATTATATCATCCAAGTTAATAGAAGATAAGCTAGGCCTTTCGGTCATAAGCTGCTCGCCTATTTTATCTAATGATCATTATAATATGTTTTATGAATCAAAAATACACGGAATTAGGATAAAGTCGTATAAGATACTTGATAATTTTGTGTATTAGATATTAGGAACTGGACTCTTTACGGATAATTGTGGGAATATATTTTTATTTTTCGTATAGGAGTCATATATCATGACAGTTCCAAGTGGACATGAAATTCATCGTATCGACGGTTCAGTTTTTGGCACCCCTCAAACTCAGGGCGGTACTATCTTAAACAATGATAATACCAGTACCGACAGAATTACTAAAGCCTTCGAGTTAGTTACAGCAGTCGCAGACGCTGCAGACACTAACACTCTCCCTAGCATTGGCGCTAGCGGCATTTATAACGTACACAAGCCTCTCGCAGGCGGAACCTTCGCTTATTCAGAAGCAGGTAAGTATGTTATAGCTCGCGTCTCTGATACTCTTTCTGGCGCAGCTAACACCAAGCTTCTCTTCATGGGTGCTTCACAGAGACAGGCAATCCCAAGATTCCAAGGTGACTATGGGGCTAAGCTCCTAACGGCTTGGAGACAAAATCAGTTTAGCTGGTTGGGTACTCTTGATAGTGGCGCTAAGATTACCAACATGAGAACTCAGTGGTTGAACAGTGGCGGTACAGCAGCTGCCTCCGCCGCTACCTTAAATGGTACTTACATGTGGGACCCAGTTGCTGATAGCGTATCTCAGAATAGCGATAGCGCAGCTAACCCAACTCGTGCAGTACCCGGTGAGTTTGTTATGAAGGTTGACTTCGTTACCATTAGCATTGATGATGCTGGTGCCGGAGACTTCTTCGACTACGCACCAATTACTGGCATGTAATAATTCCGAGGGGGAGTTATCTCCCCCTCTTTATTTTTTCACGAGGGGAAGACCCTATGGACTGGGCATCATTCAACGACATAGCGCAATTAATAGGTCTGATAGCACTACCTGCAATAGGCTGGGTTTTTCACACAGTCACAAAGCACGGGAGTAAATTAATCATGCTAGAGGAGAAAGTTAACGATTCTATCCAAAGAAGAATGGATTCTTTAGAAAATAAGGTTGACGGATTAGAGGTAAAGATAGATAATAAGATAGACAAATTAGAAGATTCGCTTCATCAAACTCAGCTAGACGTTACTGAGAAGATACTAAAAGCGATCAATAACAAATAGGAGTTTTTTATGGCAAACAAAGAAGAAGTATTGAAAATGTTGGAAGCTATTGATGGTGGGACTTATTACCGCCGTGATCTGCTTGAGGTCTTCAAGAGTATGGTAGAAGCTTTAGGTTTTGCACCAGAGCCAGAACCAACACCAGAGCCTGCACCAGAGCCTGCACCAGAGCCTGCACCGGAACCGGAGGCTAACGATGATGCACCAAATTTTTCCAACGGCTAATAAGACGAAAATAAATCTTTTGTCTTGCAAATCGACACAACGACACGTATAATAAAAATGTTCGGAGAGCAATGAAGCCCAGCTCTTAATACAAAAGCAGGCTAAACGACACTTTCTCCGGCTTGCCGAAAGGCACAGGACTCATCAAGATATACTTGCTCTGCTTCCTGTTTTTTTATAAGTGTCGTTTTTTTATATACTTACAATAACCTTTTGATACAGTGAGACCTATGAGCCAAGATATTAAGATCAAGAAACGAAATGGTAGGTTAGAAGATGTTTGTTTAGATAAAATCAACGAATGTGTTGAAAGGGCTTGTCGTGAATTAGAAGATGTCTCTGTTAGCGAAGTAGTTCTTGACGCTAGTCTGCAGTTATACAATAAAATACCGACATCAGAAATCAACAAGGCTCTTATACTATCGGCTCGCTCAAAGATAGAGAAGGAACCAAACTATGCATATGTAGCCGCTAGGATGCTTCTCAACAATTTATATAAAGAAGTTTTTGGCGAAGACGTAGGCAGCGAAAGTTTTGAAGAGCAATACAAAAAAGCTTTTGTCAAAAACATCAAGAAGCTTGTCAAAGAAGAAAGGCTCAGCGATAGACTTTTATCTTATGACCTTGAGTATCTAGCTGAGAATATGGTTCCATCGAGAGACAAGCTGTTTAAATATTTAGGGATTCAAACCCTCTATGATAGATATTTTATCCATTTAAACGAACAAAGAATGGAAACGCCACAAGCTTTCTATATGCGAGTAGCCATGGGCTTGTGTCTCGCAGAAGATGAGAAGGAAGAGAAAGCTCTCGAAATATATAATATGATGTCCGAATTTAGATACTCGCCATCCACACCAACTCTATTTAATAGTGGGACTAGGAGATCACAACTGTCTTCCTGCTACTTAAGTACTGTTGGAGATTCTATTGACGGTATTTTTGGAACACTTCATGGACAATCTAGATTATCAAAATACGCTGGTGGACTTGGGGTAGATTGGTCTTCGGTTAGAGCCACTGGAGGATATATTAAGGGTACAAATGGTAAATCGACAGGTCTTGTTCCTTGGCTCAAGATATTTAATGACTTACTTGTGGCAGTTAATCAAGGCGGTAAGAGAAAGGGTGCTGGATGTTCTTATATTGAACCTTGGCACTTAGATGTAGAAGATTTTTTAGATCTTAGGAAGAATACAGGAGATGATCGTCGTAGATGTCATGATATGAATACCGCGATTTGGATTCCCGATGATTTTATGATGGCGATATCTAAGAATCAAAATTGGTATTTATTTGACCCTGCTGAGTGTCCTGAGCTACATGACGCTTATGGCAAAGAATTCACAAAAGTCTATAAGAAATACAAAAAAGCTGCAGATAGTGGAGATATTAAAAACCACAGGATTGTTAACGCAAAAGATTTATGGAAGAAGATTCTAACCGCTTTGTATGAAACTGGCCATCCTTGGATTACATTCAAAGACCCATCTAATATACGATATTCTAACAAACATGAGGGTGTAGTACATTCTTCAAACCTATGCACAGAAATATTATTACATACGAAACCTACAGAATATGACGAGGGAGACATTGTAGAGGTTGGAGAAACAGCGGTTTGTAATTTAGCAAGTATTAATCTCTCTTCTCATCTCAAAGTACGTACTATAGACTGGAAGAAGCTACAAAAAACAGTTGAAGTAGCCGTAAGGGGTTTAGATAATGTTATTAATTTAAACTTTTATCCAACAAAAGAGGCCAAAAAATCCAACCTACGCCACAGACCAGTAGGCCTTGGTATTATGGGGACACACGATGTATTACACAAGCTAGGAATACCCTACAATTCGCAGGATGCTGTAGTATTATGTGGTAAAATACAGCAATTCATTTCTTTACATGCTATTAAAACCTCAGCACTATTAGCTAAGGAAAAGGGCGCATACCCCTCTTTTGAGGGATCGGAATGGGATAAAGGAAATTTTCCAATAGATACTTATTGCGATTTGATGAATCAGAGGCACTCTCTGAGGCCAGAAAATGTGTATAAAAGGGTGGACTTCGAGAGCTTTGAAGACGAGTGGGAAGAAGTACGAGAGTTAGTTAGAAAACACGGTATGCGTAACAGCAACGTAATGGCAATCGCTCCTACTGCAACCATATCATATATTCAAGGTTGTTCACAGTCTATTGAGCCAGATTACTCAATTCTTTATGTTTACTCAACGCTTAGTGGTGAGTTTACAATGGTTAATGAGCACTTTGTTGCAATGGCCAAGAAGAAGGGTATCTGGTGTCAAGAGCTAGTAGACGCTCTTAAGACTGCCGATGGGGATGTTAAGGCGGTTGATTTGGATGAGGATATTCAGAGAGAGTTTATTACAGCTTTTGATATTGAACCAGAAATTTTAATTAAGGCTGCGGCTGAAAGACAAAAGTGGATTGATATGGGACAGTCACTTAATCTTTACAACAAGCATGATAGTCTTAAATTTTTGAATGATTTATACTTTTGTGCTTGGGAAAATGGATTAAAAACTACATACTACTTGAGGGGCAAAGCCGCCACTCGTGTTGAGAAGTCAACTGTAAGTTTTAAGTCAGCCGAAGAGCCAGAAGCAGAAGAAATTAAAGCATGTTCCATTCTAGATCCCGGATGTGAGAGTTGTCAATGAGATTCATAGAATTTAAACAGAGTTCAACATCTCCACAAAAATACAGACTAGAACTTAATCCACAAGAAGCAGAAGAAGTCAAAGACCTATTGCAGCAGATTATTGAAAGATTGAATAAGAATGAAAAAAAGTAAAGAAATTATATCAGACAAAGTAGCCACAGTAAATCAAATTTTACCACATACCAATAAATGGGCTTGGGATTTATTTATTGATGGTGCGGCTAATAACTGGATGCCGACAGAAGTTTCTATGGCAAAAGATATTGAGCAATGGAAATCAAAGTCATTGTCCGAAGACGAGAGGCTTGTGGTAAAGAGATGTTTAGGCTTCTTCGCTGGCTCTGAGTCTTTGGTGGCAAACAATTTGTTATTGAGTGTATTCAAGTTTGTTACCGATCCAGAATGCCGTCAGTATATTCTTCGTCAGGCATATGAAGAAAGCCTACACAATCTTACCGTTGTTTATGTCTGCGATTCTCTTAATTTGGATATTGATGAAGTCTATCAGGCTTACAATTCTATACCAAGCATCAAGGCTAAAGATCAATTTCTCATGAATATCACTAGTAATATCAATCGCCCTGATTTCAATATTAATACATTAGAGGGCAAAAGAGAGTTCCTTCGTAACATTATAACTTATTACATTATCTGCGAAGGGATTTTCTTCTTCTCTGGGTTTGCTATGTTGCTGTCATTTAACAGGCAAAACAAACTACCGGGAATTGGCGAACAGATCCAATATACCTTGAGAGACGAAAGTATTCATATTAACTTTGGAACTACTCTAATTAATAGATTAAGAGAGGACAATCCAAAGATTTGGACGAAAGCGATGGAAAAGGAAACTATTGAACATGTTGATATGGCAATGGAGCTTGAGCTAGCTTATGCTAGAGATGTCTTACCTAATGGCATTTTAGGCTTAAACGCTGATATGTTTATTGATTATGTTCAGTTCATCGCAGATAGAAGACTTACCAATCTAGGTCTGCCATCTCCTTATGGAAACGCGCAAAATCCTTTTCCTTGGATGAGTGAAATAATAGATTTAGAAAAATGTAAGAACTTTTTTGAAACAAGAGTAACAGAGTATTCAGTGGGTAATTTAGTAGACGATTTTTAAAAGGTATTAGCTATGTCAAGAATCTTCTGGGCGTGCCAGTCAGTATACATAGATGGTTCGTATGTTAAGGGCGTTCAATCTGTGGGTCTAGATATAGCTAACGAATGGGAAACTCTTGCTCCAGACAAGGGTGTTCAAGATTTTTTCCTACAGGAAAGACACAAGGTAGGGAATCCAAAACCTGAAATCACCTGCACTATAGAAAGACATGTAAGAGTTGATACTCTTCCTCTAATTTTTAACTGCGCTGACGGACACGTTTTATCCAAGGCCAGCGGAGGATTAGGTTACTCCGGCTGGGATGACGGATTCAAAGAGTATACCATAGATATAGCTTATGGTAGTGATGATTATACATACGGTAGTTCTACTCAAGTCAGAAAACTTAAATATTGTCTTATACAGGATATTTCTTACAGTTTCTCTGTTGACGGGTTCTTTACTGAGACTATAACATTTGTCACTAACTATATGGAGAATAGTTCCGGTAAGGCTGGAACTCAGGATCATTCAGATACAGACGAGCCAGACGCGCTGCAAACCGAAGAGCATGGTGATGACCTTGTGGGCAGAAGATTTAATTTTCTTACCGACGCAAGCAGTCTTGGTTACGGCTTTCTTACTAGCGGTGCCATCCAGTCCGTTTCTGCAAGTATCTCATTTAGCTACGAAGAAATAGCTGAAAAAGGTTTAATCAAAGGTGCGGCTACCGAGTCTGAGCAAAACTACTGGAAATATCAGACATTGCCAGTTTCTATCAGCGGAGAGGTGACATCTGTAATAACGAGCGACTACGCCACAAAGTTAAAAATACAAACAGCGACAACTAATCTGCCTGCAACCGCACTTAGTTTCAAGCTTCAAAGGTATGGAGGTGGAACAAGCAGTATTCTCGATATTGACTTTGGTTCTAAAAATAATTGTACTGGAATCAGCACTAGCGGAGGTACTGCGGGTAGTAACGATAATGTTGAAGTTACTGCATCATTTCAAAATGTAGAAAATTATTTTAAACTAACCAAATCATAAGGAGAAAATCGTGTTAGACTTTATTTTTGATCGCAGGAATTTTTTGAGGATAGGAAGTATTGGTGCAGGATTAAGTGCTGTTGGTTTATCTGATTACGCCTTGGCTCAAGACGCTCTGTCGAATGAAGATAAAGCTGTTGTTTGGGTATGGCTCGGAGGAGGGCCAACTCAGTTTGAGACATTTCATGCTCCTAATGACACAGTTCCAACTGAATGGCAACCAATTAATGGAGCAATTCATGACTCTAAAACTAATATTACGCTAGGAGCTGACTGGACCGAGTTAGCTAAGCATACTAGCAAGATGAATGTAATCAATTCATTTAGCCATAGGGATTCTTCTCATCGCCAAGGTACTCACTTTATGATGACTGGACACTACAATCCAGAAAGAACAACTACATCCATAACAAAGTACCCATCATTTGGCTCTATAATCTCTGCCGTTTACGGGGCTAATCATCCTCAAAATGGAGTACCAACATATGTTAAACAAGGTAAAATCGAAGGTGATGAAGGTGCTTGGTTGGGCGGAGCATATAAACCTTTCGATCCATCCAATAAAGACAACCTTACCCCAAGAGTTGAACTTGATAGATTCTCAACAAGAAAAGAACTACTCAGAGGACTCGACGCAGCCAGAGTAGCTGGACAAAGTGCAGACTCTGTAGACTTTTATAAAGGTCAAGCGTATGATGTAATTCTTGGATCGGCCAAAGACGCTTTTTCTACAGACAAAGAATCAGAAGTAACAAAAAAACTATACGGTTCAGAGAAAGCCAACGATATCGGTGAGCAATTAATATTAGCTCGACGGCTAGTAGAACATGGAACAAAATTTATCACACTGCATTACGGCGGTTGGGATATGCATTCTAATATCTCTAACGCTTTAAAGGGCAAGGTTCCACCTATTGACAAGGCTCTAGCTGGGTTTATGCAAGATGTGTCTGATAAGGGTTTAAGTGATAAAGTATTATTAGTGGTCACTGGTGAATTTGGCAGAACTAAGATCAACGCCAATGCCGGTCGTGACCATTGGCCATCAATCACGCCAATGTTTATGTTTGGTGGAGATTACGAGTCAGGGAGGACTATTGGGGTATCAGATAGATCATACAGTCCAATAGAAAATCCGGTTGGCCCATTAGATTTACAAGCAACATTATTTAACCATTTCGGAATAGATCAAGGAATCCAACGTGTTGACAACGGTGGAAGACCAAGATACCTTCTAGAGGGAGAGGCAAAAGTAATACTATGAAAAAAGAAGACTACGCAAAAGATTTAAATCAATTTTGTGCTGAAGGTGGATACGCAGAAGAAATCACAGAAGATAATTTTGTAATTCCTGCAGAAGCAGATTATGAAGATTTCGGTGAAGATACTGAAGACTGGGATATTGCTGAAGCAAAGCCGGGACTTTGGGAAAACATTAGAAAGAAAAAGGAGAGAGAAGGCAAGAACTATAAGCCCGCTCGTACTGAAAAAGAGGGCAGGCCAAGTCAAAAAGAACTAAAGAAAGCTCAATCTTATGGCAACCCAGAAAACAAGACGAAGTCTGACAAGCCATCTAAAGATGACCCACGTAGAACTCCTGCACCTAAGAAAGATCAGAAGAAAGGCTCTAAAAAGAACAAGCCTGATAGTGCCAAGAACCCTAGCGGCAAGATCACTTTTAGTAAAGAGGTCACTGCTCAACTTTCAAACAAAGTTAAGGAGCATAACGCTAAAGGTAAAGGTTCCAAGGCCAGTCTTGGGATGCTAAAGGCTGTGTATAGAAGAGGTGCTGGTGCTTACTCTAGTAGTCACGCTCCAAAGATGAGTCGTCATGGATGGGCTATTGCTAGAGTCAATGCCTTTCTAAAGCTTCTAAGGAGTGGTAAACCTTCAAACTCAGGTTATACACAGGACAACGACTTACTACCAAAAGGACATCCTAAAAAATCAAAAGGTTCTGAGTATCAAGGTAGAAAAGTAAAACTTAATAAGCCTTTCAGAACTCCTGATGGCCCAAAGAAGTTTTCTGTTTATGTTAAAAATGAAAAGGGTAATGTAGTCAAGGTTAACTTTGGCGACCCTAACATGGAAATTAAAAGAGACGATCCAGCAAGACGCAGAAGTTTTAGAGCCCGTCATAAATGTGACACTCCCGGCCCTAAATGGAAAGCAAGATACTGGTCGTGTAAGAAATGGTAGAGGAAATTATGAATTGCAAAGGAAATAATATTGGTCGCAGATCTTTTCTGCATGTCGGCTTTTTGGGCGGCTTGGGTTTAACTTTATCGGATTACTTCCGAATGAAGACAGCTCAGGCTGATCAGAAATTCTATGAAAGTGTAGAAGGCCCAGCCAAGAGCGTTATATTTGTTTATCTTCCGGGAGGCATGGCTCATCAGGAAACTTTTGATCCTAAACCTTTTGCTCCTCTGGAATATAGGGGGCCTATGTCTAGTATTGAGACAGTAGTTCCCGGAACTAGATTAAATGAAATGATGGCTAAGACAGCTAAAGTCACCGACAAGATGACTATTATTCGTAGTATGACACATGGAGAAGCAGCTCATGAACGAGGCACACACAATATGTTTACTGGCTATAGACCTAGCCCAGCCCTTCAATACCCATCAATGGGATCAGTGGTTGCGCATGAGTTTGGGCCTCGTCAAAACCTTCCTCCATATGTCTGTATCCCAAACCAACCAAATGAATTTGCAGGTACTGGATATTTAAGTAGCTCCTTTTCGGGTTTTAGTTTGGGTGCTGACCCAGCAAGCGCTGGCTTTCAAGTACGAGACCTAAAACTTCCAACGGGAGTAAATGATGGAAGATTTGGCACTAGAAGAAAGATGCTTTCTGCGGTAAACGATTACTTTGCAAATAAAGAAAAGTCAGACTCTTTGGATGCTGTAGATTCGTTCTATGACAGAGCTTATAGTTTAATCAGTAGCGAAAAAGCTCGTGATGCATTTGACATTAATAAAGAGAGTGACGCTACGCGAGATAAATATGGTAGAAATACTGCTGGATCTCGTATGCTTTTGGCTCGTCGTTTAGTTGAAGCTGGAACTCGTTTTGTCACATTGACCTATGGCGGCTGGGATATGCATGACAATATAGAAAATGGTATTCGTGGACAAGTACCCGCATTGGATCAAGGGCTTGCCGCCCTCATTGAAGATCTCAGTGATAGAGGGTTGCTCGATTCTACTCTAGTGTGTCTAGCATCTGAGTTTGGAAGAACGCCAAAGATTAACGCTACCGCTGGGCGTGACCACTGGCCAAAGGTTTTCAGTGTTGTTATGGCTGGTGGAGGAATTAAAAGCGGTATGGTTTATGGCACTTCTAATGCAACTGCAAGTGAGCCAGACCAAAACGCCATGACAGTAGAAGATTGGGCTGCGACAATTTACAATCGAATCGGCATTGTTTCCGATAAAGAGCTTATGGCTCCCGGAGACAGACCTATAGAAATTGTAGACGGTGGCAAGGTCAGACAAGACTTAATAGTATAGGGAGAATCACATGCCTTTACCTAAGAGAAATAAAGACGAAGACGCTAAGAATTTTGTCAACCGCTGTATGTCAAGTGATGTTATG